>Ga0209503_10000180_pt1:12500-44139 | contig 44139 bp, 53 predicted proteins | sample SouAtlMetagenome_2_FD_187448 | JGI IMG/M metagenome (GOLD analysis project Ga0209503, IMG submission 187448) | Marine eukaryotic phytoplankton communities from Atlantic Ocean - South Atlantic ANT15 Metagenome (SPAdes) (version 2) | ecosystem: Environmental > Aquatic > Marine >...
TGTTCGAGTTTATCTAGGAGCAGAGACCACGAGATCTTTAGGTCTTGCATACTAATAGTTCTGATAATTACAATTATTAGAACTATCTATTATTTAATCAAACCTTAAGCTAAATTTAAAAGCTTAAAACATGATCAACAAATACAAACTAAACCTTTTTCAGATGCATCATAAAAATAACTTTTGATAATGCCCTAATAGTTTTTATAAACACTATCATTTTAGAATTTAGTTAGGTATAAGTAGACTCGATTATTAAAGTATTATTTTAGAGTTAGGAATCTAATAATGTACTATAGATTCCAAACTTATGATAACCAACCATAACTATGTAGTCCTTTTCCAAGGAAATTTACTCCTAAATAACAAATCCAGATTATAAAAAATCCTAAGCCACCTAAGATTGCCGTTTTTTTACCTTCCCAACCTTTTGTAATACGTGAATGTAAATATGTGGCGAAAATGATCCATGTTATCAATGCCCAAGTTTCTTTTGGATCCCAGCTCCAATAAGAGCCCCAAGCTTCATTTGCCCAAACTCCGCCTGCAATAATTCCAATAGTTAAAAAAGGAAACCCTAGACCAATAATTCTATAACTCCAATTATCTAAACTTTGCAATAATTTTAGTTTTCCTAATTCTGAAATTTCATCAGAGGGTGAAAATAATTTTGTTTCATAGTAATCTACCATTACATTGTAAAGAGGTAATGAGGATTCATCAACAACTTGCAAGTCGACTTCTTGGTACTTCGAGATGACTAAAAATAAGATACATAATAATGACCCCATTATCAGTGTAGCGTAACTCAACATCATCATACTAACATGCATCATTAGCCAATTAGATTGTAATGCTGGTACTAAAGGGCTTGCTTTTTGCATATCTGGTGATAGTGTTAAATTTGCAAAACCATTTATTAACAAAGCTACAGGAATTAATACAGAACCCATTAATTTACTTTTTGTTTTATTTTCAACATATAAATAAATTGTTAATAATGTCCACGTTAGAAAAAGTAAAGATTCGTATAAATTACTTAATGGAAAATAACCTGCAACAATCCATCGTGATCCCAAAATAAAGAATAGTAGCAAGTTTGCTATTATTGCACTAGTTCGTCCAACATATACTACGTTATTTTTTTCTTTGAAAAAGGATAAACTTATCCAATAAATTGTCATTGAAAATAGTAAAATTCCAAACACAAGGTTCGATGAGAAATTTTGAATTGTGTCCCAGTTCATTTAATAATTTTAATATGTTTTTATATACATTGTTTTACACTATATAATTTTACTAAAAATCTGAATGATTTGATTAATTTTATCTATAAATTTTCATTTAAGTTAATTTTCAGGCTAACCCAGACTTGACATTAAGAATACATTTTTAATAATATAATAATAGCTTTGAAATTTTATCAGATTAGATCAATAAAAATGAAATATGAAATGATGATTCTTCTCAAAGAAGAATTTAATGATAGTGAATTAAAAACGTGGGCTTTTAACTATGCAAAATCCCTAAGAAAATTAAGTGCTTCGGAAATATCTGTAATTTCGCGTGGTAAACGTGATTTAGCGTATCTTATTAAAGATCAAAAACGAGGAAATTTTATTCAAATAAATTTTTCTAGTCTTCCTAAATATGTTCCCAATTTTTCTAACAGTTTAAAATTAGACACCAATGTATTGCGATATCTAATTTTGAATAAGAAATAATAATTAAAAATTTATAAACTATCTTGAAATAACAATAAAAGTTTGATACTATACAAATCACTGTACTATCCTCAGTAGCTCAGTGGTAGAGCAATCGGCTGTTAACCGATTGGTCGTAGGTTCAAATCCTACCTGGGGAGTTCTTGCAATTAAAAAAATGAGAAATAAATTTGACAGACTACAAATAGGTGACAAATCCTTTAGCTCACGACTAATGCTCGGAACTGGGAAATATCGAACAGTCAGTAATGCGATAAATAGCATAGAAGCGAGTCAAACTGAAATGGTGACAGTCGCTGTCAGGAGATTACCGACAAATTTAGATAATGATAATACAGTTTTCTTGAAATCGTTAGATTGGCAAAAATTATGGTTACTACCTAATACTGCGGGATCACAAACGGCCGAAGAAGCTATTAGAATGGCTTTTTTAGGACATGAATTAGCTTGTCAACTTGGTCAGCCAGAAAATTTCTTTGTTAAGCTTGAAGTAATTTCAGATCCAAAATATTTGTTACCTGATCCGGTTGGCACATTAAAAGCTGCTGAATTTCTTATAAAAAAAGGATTCACTGTTTTACCTTATATCAATGCTGACCCGATGTTAGCGCTACATTTAGAAGATATTGGTTGTGCAACAGTAATGCCATTAGGTTCACCCATTGGCTCAGGACAAGGTTTGAATAATTTAGCGAACATTCAAATCATCATTGAAAATTCAAATATTCCAGTGGTTGTAGATGCTGGTATTGGGAAGCCAAGTGAAGCAACAAAAGCTATGGAAATTGGAGCAGATGCAGTTTTGTTAAATACGGCCGTTGCACAATCAAAAAATCCTTCACAGATGGCGAAAGCGATGAACTTAGCTGTTCAATCTGGAAGATTAGGTTATTTATCAGGATGTATGGAAGAAAAGAATTATGCCAATGCAAGTTCGCCAAAATCGAATGTCAGTTATTTGACTTGAATGGAGAATAAAATTTATAATTTTTTGGATAACACTTACGGTTAGCTAGACAAGTTCTAACTAACCGTAAGCATTAGGTATTAAACGTTTTCAACTCTCTTTCTAAAACTCGCTTTCGATTCTCCATAATGAGGATCTGTAAGTCGTGGATCAACATTTTTATAGTCAACTTCAACTTCAACTTCGTCTGCATAGACGTAGTCGCTTTTTTTCGCACGAGTAACAATTAATCTCGTTCCTGGATATAAAGTTTTTGAAAGACATTGCTGAGCTAGCGTGTCTTCTAAAAGTCTCATTACAGCCCGTCGTAAAGGACGAGCACCATATACAGGATCATACCCTTCTTCTGTTAGTAGACTTCTTACTGCAACATCAACTTCTAAAATAATATCGCGGTCTTTTAGCCGTTGTTCTAATTGCTTAATCATTATGCCACAAATTTGCCATATGTCATACCGTGTAAGATGATTAAATACAATTATTTCGTCAATACGATTTAAAAATTCAGGACGGAAAAACTCTTTTAACTCTTCATTTACCAATTCGGTAACTTTCTCAAATACACTATCATCTTTAATAGGTTCAGGTACTGGTTCCCATCCAACACAGCCATCTTCATCAATACGGAAAGCAGGCTTTTTCTGTTTAGATTTTGGTTGAATACCACTCTCTCGTTCAATGATTTTAGCTCCGAGATTAGTAGTCATAATAATTAAAGTATTCTTAAAATCAATTACACGACCTTTTGAGTCTGATAATCTACCATCGTCTAAAATTTGTAATAATAAATTGAAAACATCAGGATGAGCTTTTTCAACTTCGTCAAATAAAACAACTGAATACGGTTTTGATCTTACAGCTTCAGTTAATTGACCACCTTCGTTATATCCAACATAACCTGGAGGGGAACCAATTAATTTCGCGACTGTATGTTTCTCCATGAATTCTGACATGTCCAGACGAATCATACTGTTTTCATTACTGAACATATACTCAGACAATGTTTTAGTAAGTTCTGTTTTCCCAACTCCAGTTGGTCCAGCAAATATGAAGCTAGCAATTGGACGATCAGGGTTACGTAATCCGACCCGAGCACGGCGAATCGCTTTGGAAACAGAAACAATTGCATGATGTTGACCAATTAGACGCTCATGTAAGGTATCTTCCATATTTAGAAGTCTCGTTGATTCTGAATCCGAGATTTTAGCTACCGGAACACCTGTCCACCCTGAAATAACTTCAGCTATATCATTTTCCATTACAGTGTCAGGGTCTTTTCTAGTTATACCTAGTACCTCTGTTGTTTGTGCAGCTTTTTTCATTATTCGGATATGTGTACGAACTTCCAGTTCATGATCTACTAATTGTTTCGCAATTGTAAAGTCATGACGTTTAATACTACGCTCTTTATCTTTTAATGTATCTTGGAGTTCTTTCATCAATCTTTTCATCCCTGTTGGGAGTTTTCGATTTTCTAATCTAACTCTTGAACCAGCTTCATCTAAAACATCAATAGCTTTATCAGGTAAAAATCTATCTGCAATAAACTTATCAGATAAGATAGCAGCTTGCTCAACAGCTTTATCATGATAGCTTAGAGCATGATGTTGTTCAAATTTAGAACGTAAACCACGTAAGATATCAATAGTTACACCAACGTCAGGTTCTTCCACACGAACGGGTTGGAATCGTCTTTCTAATGCTGGATCACGTTCGATATATTTTCTGTATTCATCAACAGTCGTAGCTCCTATACATCGGAATTTTCCACGTGCTAAAGCAGGTTTTAGAATGTTAGCGGCATCAACAGCACCTTCTGCAGCTCCCGCCCCCACTAGAGTATGAATTTCATCAATAACTAAAATGACAGAAGCATCATTCTGAGCTTCTTCAACTATTCGTTTCAGTCGTTCTTCAAATTCTCCTCGATATTTGGTTCCAGCTAATATAGAACCTAAATCTAATGCCATTATTACATGACCTTCTAAAAAATCTGGTGTATTTTCTGTTAAAATTAATTGCGCAAGCCCTTCTGCAACGGCCGTCTTCCCTACACCTGCTTCGCCGATTAAAACAGGATTATTTTTTCGACGTCTGGCAAGTACTTTAATAACGTTATGAATTTCCTCATCACGCCCAATTACTGGATCCAATCTTCCTTCAATTGCTTCTTTTGAAATATTTTCGGAATATTCATCTAAAGTGGGCGTTGGTGTACCGTTTCTTTCTCTATCTAGTAAAAACTTCTCCGCTTTTGTCAAAGGTCGTAAAAACTCTTCTTGGTTTTCTTCAATTTCCTTCATTATTAGCTTTCGGAGTTTTGGAATATCAACTCTAATTTTGTCTAGAGTTCTCATAGCAACCCCATCTGTTTCATTAATCAAAGCTAAAAGAATATGTTCTGTTCCTACGAAGTTCTGCCCTAAATCTTTTCCTTCATGAATTGCCATTTCTAAAACTCTTTTTGCTCTTGGCGTAAAAGGGATCTCAGAAGCAACAAAACCTGTACCTCGTCCAATGTATAATTCAATTTCTCGTCGAGCTTTCTTTAATGTGACTTTCGATCTTTTCAATGCACGTGCACCAATTCCATGTCTCTGACCGATTACACCTAACAATAATTGTTCGGTACCAACAAAATTATGACCCATGCGTCTTGCTTCTTCTTGAGATAGCATGATAATTTTAATTGCACCTTCTGTAAATTTTTCAAACATTTTTAGTCTCCTTTTAAAATAAATGTCTATTTGATTCAGATATCATGATTTACGCTGATCTTTTTACTCCTAAAACTTTTTCTAATTACTATTATAATATTGATAAATACAGTTTGTGACTTTTACTTAAATATATAATTTATTGATTTATGGGTCACTATACATTATACTATTATAAATAATAAATTGCAACATTAAATCGGCGGTATGGCCAAGTGGTAAGGCAGTGGATTGCAAATCCTCTATCCCCAGTTCGAATCTGGGTGCCGCCTAATACTGGTACATTATCTTGCTTTTTTCTTAAGTAACGATATAATTGTTCTGTAGATATCACAGGGGACATGGTGGAATTGGTAGACACGACAGACTTAAAATCTGTTGCGCTGTGAGGCGCGTGAGGGTTCAAGTCCCTCTGTCCCCATTTAAAAAATTATTTAAACGTTAGGTTTAATATTGTTACGTGACGTTTTATTCGGTTTATAATGCAGAGTGCTATTTTCGTATTAAAGCCTCGTTTTATTTGTAAGATTGTATTTAATTAAAAAATAGTTTTATTAAATTATTTAAAATGCTCAATTTATTTTTAGCTATAGTGAGTATTTATGAATGTATTGGAATATATAATTCTTATTAACGTATCTCTCATTATTTTATAATTACGTTTGATATTATAGCAATGATTTGCTACAATATCAAAGTCTTATTTACGGTAAATATATTTGATATAATATACCTGGTGGTAGATCCGACTTAGACAATAAATCGAATATATCAATTTCTGGATTATACGAAATATCAATAATTCGTTTGTGTGTACGTATTTCAAAATGTTCACGTGAATCTTTATCAACATGAGGTGATCTTAATACACAGTAAATACGTTTATCAGTTGGTAATGGAACCATACTGTAAGTATCAATATTATAAGTTTCAATAAGCTGGGTAATTTTTTGACAGGATGAAGTTAAAAGATGATGATTAAAAGATTCTAATCTTACACGAATTTTTTCATTCATTTTTAGTTTTATAAAAATTTAACTACTGAACAATTTTAGAAACAACGCCAGCGCCAACAGTTCGGCCACCTTCACGAATTGCAAATCGCATACCCTCTTCAATCGCTACTGGATAAATGAACTCAGCTGTCATTTTAATACGATCACCTGGCATTACCATTTCAACGATATCACCATTATCTGCTGTAAACTGATTGATCGAACCTGTAACATCAGTCGTCCGCACATAGAACTGAGGTCTATAACCAGTGAAGAATGGTGTATGACGGCCACCTTCATCTTTTGTTAAAATGTAAACTTCTGACTCAAATTGAGTATGTGGAGTAATTGTACCAGGTTGAGCTAAAACCATCCCCCGTTCGATATTTTCACGGTCAACACCACGAAGTAAAATACCAACATTGTCACCTGCGAAACCTTCATCTAATGTTTTTTGGAACATCTCAATACCAGTAATCGTAGTCATTTGAGTTTCTGCAATACCAACAATTTCAACGTCGTCCCCAACTTTGACAACTCCTCGCTCAATACGACCTGTTGCTACTGTACCTCGACCGGTAATTGAAAAAACATCTTCAATAGCCATTAAAAATGTTTTTTCAACATCACGTTCAGGAGTAGGTATATAATCATCAACAGCATCCATTAATGCGTAAATTTTATCAACCCAATCATCATCACCACGTTTAATTTCAGGGTTTGCTGAAATTGCTTCAATTGCTTGTAAAGCAGAACCAGGACAAATTGGAATATCATCACCAGGGAAATCATATGCAGATAATAATTCTCTTACTTCTAATTCCACTAATTCTAATAGTTCATCATCATCAACTTGATCTTGTTTATTTAAAAAAACAACAATATTTGGTACACCAACCTGTTTAGATAATAAAATATGCTCACGAGTTTGAGGCATTGGACCGTCAGCAGCAGATACAACTAAAATTGCCCCATCCATTTGAGCAGCACCTGTAATCATATTTTTTACATAATCTGCGTGACCTGGACAATCCACATGGGCATAGTGACGATTTTGTGTTTCGTACTCAACGTGAGCTGTATTAATTGTAATACCACGAGCACGTTCTTCAGGTGCTCCATCAATGTCTGCATAATCTTTTGCAACACTTTCACCTTCAAGAGCTAATGTTGCAGTAATTGCTGCAGTTAAGGTTGTCTTTCCATGATCTACGTGACCAATCGTCCCAATGTTAACATGAGGTTTATTACGTTCAAATTTTTCGCGGGCCATTTTAAAATTCCTTTAAATTATGATTTAAGTATTGTTATGGTATTATGTTCAAAGCTTTTAGCGAGAAAAATTTATATAAATTAATAACGGAAATGTGCAAATGCTTTGTTTGCATTTGCCATTTTATGTGTTTCTTCTTTTTTCTTAATAGTGTTCCCTATATCATTTGCTGTGTCAATAATTTCATTAGCTAATTTAATTGACATACTCCGACCTACACGTTGGCGTGAATAAGAAATAATCCATCTTAATGCCAAGTTGGTAGCACGAAAACCACTAACTTCAATTGGAACTTGGTAAGTGGAACCTCCGATTCTACGTGCTTTCACTTCAACTACAGGACTAGCATTTCGAATTGCTTTTTCAAAAATTAATAACGGATCTTCGTTTGTCTTAACTTTTATAATACTAAATGCATTATTAACAATATTTTGTGCTAAATTACGCTTGCCAGACTTTAAAATTCTACTAATTAACAAGCTTACGAGATAGCTATTATACGTACAATCAGGTTCGGGAAAACGCTTTTTTGAAATATTTCGACGAGACATAATATAAAATGTAATTTTAGAAAATAAGATACAATTTTTAATAATATGAAAATAGAATTAAATTTAAAGTTTATGCTTTATTTGGGTTTTTTTACTCCATATTTTGAGCGTCCTTGTGTACGGATTTTTACCCCGCCACTATCTAACGTACCACGAACGATATGATATCGAACACCTGGTAAATCTTTAACTCGCCCTCCGCGAATTAGAACAACCGAATGCTCTTGTAAATTATGTCCAATTCCTGGAATATATGCTGTCACCTCGAAACCTGATGTTAGTCTTACACGTGCAACTTTACGAATTGCAGAGTTGGGCTTTTTAGGTGTTGTTGTATAAACACGAGTACACACGCCACGTCGTTGTGGACAATTGACAAGTGCAGGTGATTTTGTTTTCTTTTTAATTTGTTTACGATTTGAACGAATTAGCTGCTGAATTGTTGGCATATTATAGAAAATTAATAAATAAATAAAATTATTACTCTGGACCATTCAAGCCATATTTCTTCATGAACCGCTCAACTCGTCCTTCGCTATCAATTAATGTTTGAGAATTACTGTAAAATGGATGGTTTGCCAACCAAATGTCCGCTTGTAATTCCTTCTTAGTAGATCCCACAGTGCATAATGGTTTACCATCACAATAAACAATTGTCTCAGTAAACCATACTGGATGAATTTCAGATTTTGGCATGTTTTTATTTTTATTAACGTTTTGAAAATTGAGGTGCTTTTCTGGCTTTTCTCAAACCATATTTTTTACGTTCTTTAATTCGAGCATCTCGGGTTAAAAATCCTAGTGGCTTAAGCACTTGACGGTTTTGCAAATCATTTTTACATATAAGTCTAGCAGTTCCTAATTGAATAGCTTCGGTTTGCCCTTTTAAACCACCGCCTTTTACCAAGACTACAATATCTAATTGTGTTTCTAAATTTAACTTTTTAAGTGGAGCCCAAATCATATCCAAATAGTTCGTATTATACTGCAAGTACTTTTCGCCAGGGATTTTATTAATAATAATATTTCCTTCACCTGGTAGAAATGATACTCTAGCAACGGCTCGTTTTCTTCTTCCTAAACCAATTTTCTCTTTTTGAAGAACCGATTCAAATTTGATCATAATTTCAGTATTATTATAAACATTAATAAGATTATATATTGTACTCAATTGGCTTTTGTGCCTTATGAGGGTGATCTTGTGCTAAGTAGACTTTTAATCGTTTTGTTATATTCCGTTTAGCCATACCTTCTCCCATCATATTTTTAACACAATTTTCGATAATTCGTTTTGGTCGATCATCGCGAACCGTTTTAAATGATAAAGAGCTACCAGGTCGACCAGGTCGGAAAACGTAAGCCCGTTTTTTTGTATCTTGTAAAGTAAGATCCATAGCATTAATCAAAATTATATTATCTCCTAAGTCAGCAGCTGGATGGTAAAATGGTTTATGTTTTCCTTGCAAGATTTTAGTAATTGCCGAACAAGTTCGACCCAAAGTTTTATCTTTACAATCAATAACATACCATTTTCGCTGTGAATAAGAATTCGATGATGGTAAAAATGTCTTATTCGTCATAAGTAACCTCGTTTTTTAAGCATAAGTTCGGAAATCATTTTAAAATGATTCCCAGTTTATTTTTAAGAGTTGTGAAAACTTCATCCGCAGATTTGCGTCCAAAATTTTTAAGCTCTTGTAATTTTTCCGGCGAATATTCCAATAAATCTCCAATAGTATGTATTTGTGCACGTTTTAAACAATTATAAGCACGAACTGAAAGCTGTAATTCTTCAATAGCAATATTTATATGAGGATTTATCGTCGTTAAACTATTATTATTATCAGACATTTCGAGTTCTTTTGGAAATTTATTTTTAAGAACTGAATTCAATAATTCAAGTGCGCTTTCGACGGCCGCGTCTAGAGCGTTTTCAGGTGAAATACTTCCATTTGTCCAAACGTCAAGGAACAAACGCTGAGTAATTACTTTTTTTGAATCTTGCTCATCATATATATCTTCAACCTTAAAATCTACCTTTTCGATAGGTAAAAAGATCGCGTCAACTTCTAGAAAATCGTCAGATTCTTCAGAAAATGTTTGTGTCGCTAATCGATAACCAAATCCGTGTTCAAATTTAACTTCCATTTCGAGAAAACTAGAATCTGAAATAGTAGCAATGTAGTGATTTGGATTTATAACGTTAATATTTGATGGTAATTCAATTGAATTTGCTGTGACAACAGCAGGTCCTTTAATCTTTAATCGTCCAAAGGACATATCTTTTGTTGAATTAGTAAAAACAATTCCTTTTAAATTTAGTAAAATTTCTAAAATATCTTCGCGAACACCGGTAATAAGTGAGAATTCATCACGAACACCAGCGATTCGTATAGCAGTAATGGCTGTTCCACCTAAATCGTCTAGTAAAACTCTACGCAACAAGTTACCTATCGAGATACCATGACCTGATTTTAAACCATTTACTACAAATTGTCCATACATGGATCCTGATTCGAGTGTTTCAGATTTTAAGCACTTGCTATACATTATCATAATTAGCGTTTAAGTTTATTATAAAAGCATTGAAGATATAATTTTTAAACTCTACGTCTTTTAGGAGGACGGCACCCATTATGCGGTACAGGAGTAATATCATGAATAGAAAGAATTTCAAAACCAGCTCCTTCGATTGCTCGAATTGCAGTTTCTCGACCAGAACCTTGACCTTTTATAAAAATTTCAACATTTTTCATTCCAGTACCTAATGCTTCCAACGCGACTTTTTCGGCCGCTGTTTGAGCAGCAAAAGGAGTCCCTTTTCTGGCACCTTTAAATCCAGAACTACCAGCAGAAGCCCATGATATAGTATCACCTACTAAGTTTGTAATCGTTATAATCGTATTATTAAACGTTGATTGAATGTGAACAATACCAGTAACTAAACTATTTTTATCTTTTTTAAGATTGTTTTTTCTAATTTTTTGCGCCATATTAAATGTAATTTTTCATTGTTTATTAGAAGTTAAATTATTTTTTACGACCTGTAACAGTTTTCTTTACTCCTCGTCTAGAACGAGCATTTGTTCGAGTCCTTTGACCTCGAACTGGGAGTCCTGTTCTATGTCTTTTACCTCTATGGCAATTAATCTCGTTTAACCGTTTAATATTTAAGCCGTTAAATCGACGTAAGTCACCTTCCAATTTGAAATCACTTTCTTCTAGAACTTTTCGTAACGCTATTGTCTGTTCAGTTGTTAAATCATCAGTCCTTGTTTCTGAACTAACATTTGCTAATTTAACAATTTGTTTTCCTGTTTTAATACCGATACCATGAATATAAGTCAAAGCATAAGCCACTTTTTTATCCCTTGGTAAATCAACTCCGATGAATCGTACCACTATATTAACTCCTTGAAATTATTAACCTTGTCGTTGTTTATGTTTTGAATTAGAACAATTTGCCATAATTTTACCATGACGCTTAATAATACGACATTTACTACACACCTTTTTAACGGATGGACAAACTTTCATTTTATTTTTAAATAATCAGTTAAAGTTTAACACAAAGTTAACTAAACATGTCATTATAAATATTAGAAAGGATAATACTTCTAACTTCTCTTGATAAATCGAGAATTACTCCAACTAGAATTAGAAACGATGTTGTACCTAAGCCATTAAAATTGGATCCAGGTAAAATAGCTTCTATTAGATTTGGTAAAGTTGCCAGAACTGCTAGCATAATTGCACCTAGATATGTAACACGCTCCATAACTTTTTTCAAATAGAAGGTTGTTTCAATTCCTGGTCTTATTCCTGGTATAGATACAGCCATTTTTTGTAATTCATTTGATATGTCTTTAGGATTTAGGACAATAGTTGAATAAAATGAACTGAATAATAAAATCAAAGTAAAATAAATAATCCAATAAATTACTTTTGAAGATTTTATAAATACCGGAAGGGTGACAACAGGTAACAAGCCTAAATTACTAATGTAATTAGGTACTACCAGAACAGCCGTTGTTAAAATAATTGGCATAACACCGGCTTGATTAAAACGTAATGGTATATAGTTATTTTTAATTTCAGCTAATGTTGTCACTGATCGCCTTGTTGATTGATTCAATTGCCGTGAAGAAATTAAAGGTATAATCCTTGTCCCTTCTTGTAATAGTACGATTCCTGAGATTGCTATAAAAAATATAGTTATAATTGATACCCAAGAAATAATTGAAATGTTAAAATCTGCTCCTACAAATAGATTCTTAGCTAAATTTGGTAGATTCGAGACAATATTAGTATAAATTAATAAAGAGGCTCCATTACCAAGCCCATATTCTGTAATAATTTCACTTAGCCATAATACAATCATTGCTCCTGTTGTTAACCAAATCATAATCTCTATCGCTAAGTAGATATTCCAATCAAAAAGAGCTCTTTTTAAGTAGAAAGCTATACTAAAGCTTTGAATTAAAGCCCATCCCAATGTGATTAATCGCGTTAATTTAGAAATAGTTCTTCTACCTTCGGCTCCACCTTCTTTTTGTAATTTCGAAAGAGCTGGGAAAACACTAGTTAATACCTGCATTAGTATTGAAGCATTTATGTATGGAAATATATTCAAAGTAAATACTCCTATAACGAAAGTATTATTACCTGCAAATGTACTCACCAAACTCTTTGTCATTGAGTGACGTTCTAAATAGAATGCAAGATGACCGTGGTTAATGCCTGGAACGGGTAAAAATGTTCCAATACGAATAAAAATTAATATTCCTAAACTTAATAGTAAACGAGTTAATAAAACATTTTTATCATTACTTTGTTTAATCATATTTTTAATGTTTTGACGTTTATTTAATAAGATGTTAACTTAAATTGAGGTTACGTTTTTTAGCAACTTCAGATTTCGTTGTTAAACTATCTAAGGCACAAACGGCTGCACGAGCATTGTTTAATAAATTATCAGATCCTAATTGTTTTGCAATAACATTTTTAATTCCGGCAACTTCTAATACAGTACGAATAGATCCACCAGCAATTACACCAGATCCTTCAATAGAAGGTCTCATAATAATTTTACACGCACCAAAATTACCATTAACACGATGTGGAATGCTTAATGATTTTGTGATTGGGATCTTGATCAAATTTTTTCGACCATCTGCTTTTGCTTTTTTAAATGCGTTGACAACATCATCTGCTTTTGCTACACCAACGCCGACTTGACCTTTTTCATCACCAATTACAACGATTGCTCGAAAACTTAATTTTTTACCGCCTTTCGTTACTTTTGAAACTCGACTTATTTTAATTAATCTTTCAGTAAATCTGATCTCATTTCTTCTCGTGTTTTTCTTCCCTTTATTAGTTCGTTTTAAATCTGTATTCATAAAAGTTATAAACCTTTTTATTATGTATTTAACAGGTTGTTAAAATTGAAGACCACCTGTTCGAGCTCCATCCGCTAGGGCTTTAACTCGTCCATGATAAAAGTAGACACCTCTGTCAAACACAATTTTGGTTATATTTTTTTTTATACTTAGCTCAGCTAATTTTTCACCTAGCAATCTAGAGGCATCACAAGTTCGACCATTTTTACTACAAAATTTAATATTTCGATCTAATGTTGAACATGAGACAAGAGTTGTAGCATTGGTATCATCAATAATTTGTGCGTAAATATGTTCATTTGAACGATAAACAGATAACCTTGGTCGTTCAAGAGTTCCTTTTACTAGTCCTCGTAAGCTTTCGCGTTTTAAACTTTTAAATTTTTGTGGTTTCAGTTTCTTATTTTTATTTTTGAGCTTTAATAAGACTCGTTTTGAAAATTTCATAATTAAAATTAAAGTTTTAATTAATATCTTGATATAAGTATTTATGCTTTGCCTGACTTTCCTGCTTTTCTTTGTACAATTTCATTTTCATATCGAATTCCTTTACCTTTGTAAGGTTCAGGAGGCCTCCATGATCTTATTTGAGCTGCAAACAATCCGAGCTGTTCCTTATTATAAGATTTAATTTTTATATTTGTGTTTTGTATTACTTCAACCGAAATTGTATCAGGAATTTCTAAATCAACTGTATGACTATAGCCTAAATTTAACACAAGCAATTTACCTTGAACATTTGCTCTGTACCCAACACCAATTAACTGTAAATTTAATTCAAACTGTTCAGAAACACCAACAATCATATTATTTATTAAAGTACGGTGTAATCCATGTAAAGCACTTCCGTTACGCGTATTATTCTTTAAAACAACAATTAAAGTACCATCTTTCTGTTGAATTTCTAAATTATCGGGGATTTCATTATGTAAAGTTCCAAATTTTCCTTTAACAGTGATCTCCGACCCCTTACAAATAACATCGACATCTGACGGTACTATAATTGGTAACTTTCCTATACGTGACATATCTTTCGATTACTCCAATTACCAAATATAACATAAAATTTCGCCACCAATCTTTAGTTCTTTTGCTTTAAGATTTGTCATTACACCTTTTGAAGTTGATATAATAGCAATTCCTAAATTATTTAAAACTACTGGCAGTTTTTTTGAACTTGCATAAACGCGTAGACCAGGCTTACTTATTCGTTCGAGTTTAGAAATAACTGGCTCACGTGATTTTCCTTGATATTTTAACGATAACAATAAATAAGGAAAGGACTTTTCTTCATATATTTCAAAATTTTCAATAAATCCTTCTTCTTTTAAGATTAACGCTATTGCCTTCGACATCTTTGTCGCAGGAATTGTAACAATTTGATGTTTAACCATAGTTGCATTTCTAATGCGAGTTAACATATCCGCGATAGTATCTGTTACCAAAATTGTCTCCCGTATTTAATTTTTATTCTTGAGACCAGCGTTTACGACGTAAATGCTTCTTTTTATCCCAATTTTGATTAATTTCTTCTAAAGAAGAGTATTTTTCATAATATCCACAATCATTTAAAGGAAATCTGAAAAGTTTAAGAAGAATTAAACTATTTAAAATTCTGTGAGATGTTTGGGATTTTGTTTTTCGATTTGATGATGAAAAAACTAAAGTAATCGTAAAACCTTGTGTTTGGTCAACATCTTCATAATTAATTTCTGGGAAAATTAATTGTTCTTTCAATCCTAAAGTATAATTTCCTGCCTTGTCAAAACTTCTTACAGATAATCCACGAAAATCTCGTATTTGAGCAAAAGTGAAGAAGATAAGCTTTGTTAAAAATGTATACATTTTTTCTTTTCGTAAGCTTACTGTTAAACCTAACTCCATATCTTCACGAATTTTAAAGGTTGCAATAGCTTTCTTAGATTTAGTAATCATTGGCTTTTGGCCTGTAATTGCTCGAAATTCTTCAATACTATTTTTCAAAGTATTTTTATTTTGTGCAGCTAATCCTAAACCCCTATTTATTTGAATTTTTTTCAATTTCGGGATGTTGTGAACGTTTTTAAAAAGATCAGAATCATTTTTTTGTAAAACGTGTCGTATTCCGTCAGTATATTCTTGCTTAATGTTTTCAAGTAAACTATGAATTTCAACGATTTCTTCAAATGAACTTTGATTAGTCATATTTTTTACGGATCTATTACATTTAATTTCACATTTGAATGATGAATTGGAGCTTCAATCTGTTTAATTTCTCCAACCTCATTGTCTGTATTCGGTTTAGTATGTTTAAATTTAAAGTTAATTCCTTTCACAAGGATTTTTCCGGAATTACGATAAATTTTAATTACTTCGCCAGTTTTATCTTTATCAAAACCTGATATAATCTTGACACTATCTCCGATCTTAACATGTATTTTTTGATTTTTAGACATTTATAAAACCTCTGGTGCTAAGGAAACGATTTTAGAAAAGTTTTTATCTCTAATTTCCCGAGCGACTGGTCCAAAAACTCTAGTCCCACGTGGGTTATTATCGACATTAACTATAACAGCAGCATTATCATCAAAAGAAATATACATACCATCTTTACGTCTTATTGACTTTGCTGTACGCACTATAATTGCTTTTACAATATCTGATTTTTTAATAGGCATATTTGGAATAGCCTCTTTAACAACCCCTATAATAGAGTCGCCCACTTGTGCATATTTTCGACTACCGCCTAAAACTCGAATACACATTATTTTTCGAGCTCCTGTATTATCAGCGACTGTTAACATAGTCTGTGGATAGATCATAACATTTTAATTCTAATTAATTAAAGACGATTTTGAAATTATTTTAGTCAGTTTCCAACGTTTTTTTTTACTTAAAGGCCGACTCTCTCGTATTAAAACCTGATCCCCAACATTGCATTCATCTAGTTCGTCATGAACCATGTAGTTTTTTGTTTTGATGATAATCTTCGAATAAGTTGGGTGTGAAAACCGACTTTCAATTTTTACTACAATTGTTTTCTGCATTTTATTACTAACTACGATCCCAACTCTTTCTTTTACGGGCATTTTGACTCCTTTTTGATTACTCTACTTTATTAGGTATCTTAAAAATTACCTTTTAGATAGTCTTGCTTTTCAATCAAATTGACGAAGGCATTTGCTTTTGTTTTCTCTAGCTTATTCAATCGTTCAGTCAAGATAGTTTTAGATTGCGCTAACTTACGCTTTGCGTATTTAATTTCATGAGACTTAAAAGATTGACGAGTTGTTTTTCTAAATTTTAGATCAAACAATTCCTTCTCTACTTGAATAATATTCTTGGATATTTCATTATTTGAAAGACCTTTAATATCATTAATTTTGGGAAAATTCATAATTTACTTAATTCCATTTTTAACAATGAACTTTGTTTTTATTGGCAATTTATAAGCTGCTAAACTAAACGCTTTTTGAGCAACATCTTCGGGAACCGAATCAATTTCAAATAAGATCGTCCCAGGCTTAACAACAGCAACCCAATAGTCAACAGCACCTTTTCCTGATCCCATTCTTGATTCGGCTGCACGTGCCGTTACTGACTTATCAGGAAAGATACGAATCCATAATGAAGCACCACGTTTTGTATAACGAGTAATAGTCCGACGTGCAGCCTCAATTTGTCTGGAAGTAATCCATGTAGGTTCTAACGCTTGTAAACCATAAGTACCAAAACAAATTTTATTTCCGTTCGTTGCTTTCCCCCGCATTCGTCCACGATGATATTTTCTATATTTTGTTCGTTTTGGACTTAATAACATAATCAATTAAATTTATAAAATATATATTTTAATTATTTCGATAAAATTTCATTTTTAAATAGCCAAACTTTTACGCCAAGTACACCGTAGATTGTATTTGCCTCTTTTTTGCAGTAATCAATATCGGCTCTTAATGTCTGTAATGGAACACGTCCTTCTCGAATCCATTCAGTTCTAGCCATTTCAGCTCCATTTAAACGTCCAGAAACTTGAATTTTGATACCTTTAACATTTTCTTCTTGAGCTGCTTGAAGAGCTTCTCGAATTGCTCTTCTGAACGCAACGCGTTCCTCAAGCTGTTTTACGACCAAATCCCCAATTAATGAAGCATTCAAATTAACCTTTTTAATCTCAATAACATTAATCGAAATTTGACGATTGGTACCTACGAGTTTTTTAATATTTTTCAGTAAACTTTCTAATCCTAATCCGTTTTCTCCAACTAGAGCACCAGGTCGACCTGTTTCAATATTCAGCTGAATTTGATCACCTAACCCGTTCCGATTGATTTTAACATCAGAAATACTAGCTGTTTTAGTCAAAGTATTAAGATAGTTGCGAATTTGTTCATCTTCCTCTAATAAATTTGCATACTCATTAAAGTTTGCATACCAAATTGATTTATGTTCTTGTGTAATGCCTAAACGAAATCCTAATGGATGTGTTTTTTGTCCCACCGAAATAGTCCTTTTAATTAAATGTAAGTTGTAGAATAAGCTAAGTTACCTCTTTTACAACAACTGTAATATGACAAGTTGGTTTTAAAATCTGATACGCTCGTCCTTGTGCACGTGGTCGGATACGTTTCAATTTTGGTCCTTCATCTGCATAGATTTGGTCAATAACTAATTTTTTTTTATCTAAATCAAAGTTATTTTTTGCATTTGCTGCTACTGAATGAACAATCTGCCATACAGGTCCACCAGCATCATAAGGTAAGAATTCCAATATCATTAGTGCTTCTTGATATGAACGTCCTCGAATCTGATTTAGGACTCGTCGAACCTTGTGTGGAGACATTCGAATATATTTTGCTACAGCTTTTACTGATTGAGCATTTGCCATAAATTATTTTTCTAATTTTTTAACATTCATTATTTAATAATATGATTAGGTATTAAGAATTCAATCTATTTTATTAATTTAGACTTAAATTTCTTTACCAAGTTGTATCCAAAATTTCTTCAAGCGGCTGAACTTGATAAGCAAGTTTGATAGTTATAGTATTTGAAATTTTTACTGTCTCTTGTTCGCCACGTGTGAACCGATTAGTTTTTGATATTTCGTTTACTTGAATATCATAAACATAGATGTCAAAAAAATTAACACTTAGATTATTTTGAAGAAAAATAGCCGTCGAATTTAAAATTTCTAACAAGCAATTACATTCATTTGAATCTGATTTTAAAAAGTATAAAATATCATCAATGACATAATAATAAAATTTCAATTTAAAGCTTTGTAAAACTATTTTTGCACGCTTTGACAATTCTTTATTATATTTCACGCTAAATGTTTTGACTTGAAATTTTGAATCTAGTACTTTTTGAATCATAAACAATAATCATTAACGTTTACTCTTTCTATCGCTCTTAATATGAGTTTTAAATGTTCTAGTTGAAACAAATTCTCCTAGTTTATGACCAACAAATTGATCAGAGATAAAAATTGGCACATGGGTTCTACCATTGTAAACAGCGATTGTGTACCCTACCATAATTGGCAAGATAGTAGAACTCCGTGACCAAGTGGTAATTACCTCTTTTTTCCCTGTTTCATTCATTTTATCAATCTTTTTTAATAAATGATAGGCTATGAAAGGTCCTTTTTTTAATGATCTTGGCATCTTTTGAATATTCTTATTAATTTTTTAATTATTAGTTAGATCCGAGAACGAAGAATATATTTATTAGTAGTTTTCTTTCTTTTTCGAGTTTTCGCACCCAAAGCAGGTTTTCCCCATGGCGTTAGTGGTCGGCTTCTTCCAATTGGAGCACGTCCTTCACCACCACCATGTGGATGATCACAAGGATTCATAACAGAGCCTCGAACAGTTGGACGTTTTCCTAACCATCTAGTTCGTCCAGCTTTACCACTTCTGACTAAAAAGGCTTCATTATTACTTAATTCTCCAATAGTAGCAAAACATTCTTTACGAATTAAACGAATCTCTTTTGATGGCAAACGCAAAGTTATGTAATTTCCTTCTTTGGCTAGTATTTTGGCAGATGTCCCAGCACAGCGTACTAATTGACCACCTTTTTTCGGAATTAATTCAATATTATGAATTGAGGTTCCTAAAGGGATTTCATCTAATGGTAGTGTGTTTCCAATATTTAATGGAACTCCATATCCTGACAAAATTTTATCACCTACTTTTGTTGTATTTGGATGTAAAATATAACGTTTCTCACCATCTTGATAGTGCACTAATGCAATGCGCGCATTACGATTTGGATCATACTCTATTGATTTGATAATAGCTTCAACAGAATATTTTTTACGCTGAAAATCTATCTCTCGATATCTTTTTTTGTGACCGCCACCTCTGTGTCGAATTGTAATTACACCCCTATTATTTCTTCCTTTTTTTCGATGGTTACTACGAATTAAACTTCTTTCGGGTTTACTCTTTGTAATTTCTGAAAAACCTGATAAAACTCTACCACGTGTAGAGGGTGTATATGATTTATAAAAACGAATACTCATAAACGTAATTAATTTATATATATAGTTTTAGTTTTCCGCGAATAAGTTTATTGTATTTCCTTCCGCTAAAGTTACAATTGCTTTTTTATAATGCGGTTTCCAACCAAGGTATTTTCCTACTCTTTTTTTCTTCTTCGGTAATTGACAAGTATTAATTTTAGTTACTTTTACATCAAATAAGTACTCAATAGCAGCTTTAATTGTAGGTTTACTTGATGTTGGACTGACAACAAAACTATATTGATTATTTTCTAAAAGTCGTGTAGCTTTGTCGGTAATAATAGGATATTTTATAATATCATTACAACTATAATTAAAATATGAGAAATCAGCCACAGAAAGTCTCCTTTATATCTTTTATCGCTAAGGGTGTTAATAAGATTTGATTTGCTTTTAATAAACTTAATGTATTCAGATTAGATGCAGAAATTAATTCCACATTTTTCATATTTCGAGCTGATAATTTAATTGGAATGGTCTTTTTTGAAACAATCAGTAAAACCTTTTTATCTAATTGAACACGACAATTTTTAAAAATATTTTCTAAATATTTTGTTTTAGGAGTGTCAATAGACTCTTCCAAACCAGTAAGTATTAAAACGTTGTTTCGTTTATTATATAATAATGTCTGCAACGCTAATTTTCGTTCTTTCTTATTTAGTTTTAAAACATTTGTTTTTGGTTTAGGACCGAAAATAACACCACCACCTTTCCATAAAGGCGAACGATTCGATCCTGCACGTGCTTGGCCAGTACCTTTTTGTTTCCAAGGTTTACGACCCCCCCCTCGTACTTCACTTCTCGTTTTTGTTGAAGACGTTGATTGTTTTTGTGAAATGTGATGTCTTAAAATATCTTTATGAACCAAATAATTACCAGAATTCTGAAGTATATTTAATTCTAGTTTGTGTTCATCGTTTAAAATTTGTCCATTCAGATCTAACGAATTGTATTGAATAAATTTTTGAGCAGTCATCTTTTATTTATAATCATTGATTTAACCATAAAACTCGAATTATTCAAATGCACTAACAGTAATAAGATTGCCAGGCTTTCCTGGAACTGAACCCTTCACCACTAGAATATTTTCATCGCTGTTGATTTGAATAACTTTTAGTTTTTTAATATTTGCAATTTTATTTCCTAATTGTCCGGCCATTTTTTTACCCGGCAAAACCCGTCCAGGTGATGTACCCATACCAATCGATCCAGGGGCTCTATGATTTTTTGAACCATGAGTCATAGGACCTCTTGTGAAATTATAACGTTTTTGAAGACCCGAAAATCCCTTACCATTTGTTTTACCGGTTATATTAATAAGTTGATTAACAGAAAGCGAATCAACTCCTAAAATTTGCCCGATTTGAAACTCTTCAGGGTTATTAACGCGAAATTCTTTTAAATACTTTAAAGGTTGAATGTTCGATTTTTGTAGATGACCCAATTGAGGCTGAGTCAAATATTTATTTGGAACACTTCCATAACCAACTTGAATCGCATTATACCCATCATTTAAAATAGTTTTAATTTGTGTAACAACACATGGGCCAATTTTTAGAATTGTTACAGGGATAACATTCCCAAATTCATCAAAGATTTGGGTCATACCAATTTTGTTACCTAATAAACCTAAAGACACAATATTTCTCCAAAATCTAAATTATAAAAATTAACACTTCTTCATTAACACTAACGAATAAAACAATCAATATTGTTAAATTACTTAAGATATTCTAAAAAAAACTAAACAATTTGTCCATACAACGTATATTAACACTTTTATTAAAAATATACGGCTATAGGCCCTGTTTTATAGTCTTTTATAAAATATAAATATAAAGTATAAACACTTAATAGAATTATATAAATATTATGGCAAAAGTTGTAGGTATCGATTTAGGTACAACAAATTCAGTTGTAGCAGCTATTGAAGGCGGTCAACCTAATGTTATTACAAACGCTGAAGGTTTACGAACAACACCATCAATCGTTGCATATACAAAAAAACAAGAGTTATTAGTAGGTCAGATTGCTAAACGTCAAGCAGTTATAAACCCGGCGAATACATTTTTTTCAGTGAAACGTTTTATTGGCTCAAAAGAAAATGAAATTTCTCAGGACGCTAAACAATTACCTTATAAAGTTTTAAAAGATGCAAATGGCAATATTAAAATAAACTGTACATCTTTGAGTAAAGAATTTAGTCCAGAGGAGATTTCAGCTCAAGTACTGAGAAAATTAATTAACGATGCTAGCACATATTTAGGTCAAGAAGTTACTCAAGCAGTTATAACAGTCCCAGCTTATTTTAACGATTCTCAACGTCAGGCGACTATGGATGCAGGAAAAATAGCTGGTATTGAGGTTTTAAGAATTATTAATGAACCAACAGCTGCATCTTTAGCATATGGTTTAGACAAAAAACAAAATGAAACCATTTTAGTTTTTGATTTAGGTGGTGGAACTTTTGACGTTTCAATTCTAGAAGTTGGTGATGGAATTTTTGAAGTTTTATCAACAGCCGGTGATACAAACTTAGGTGGTGATGATTTTGATAAAGTCTTAGTTAATTGGCTTATTAATGATTTTAAAAACATAGAAGATATTGACTTAACAGAGGATATTCAAGCTTTACAACGTCTCACTGAAGCTGCTGAAAAAGCAAAAATGGAATTATCAACTGTTGAAGAAACAACCATTCATTTACCATTCATTACAGCCGGTAAAGATGGCCCTAAACATATCGAAACAAAATTAACTCGTGATAAATTTGAAGATTTATGCCAAGAGTTAATTCAAAAGTGTAAAATTCCTGTTGAAAAGGCTTTAAGTGATGCTCGTTTAGAGAAGTCAGATATTAATGAAGTTGTACTAGTGGGTGGTTCAACAAGAATTCCTGCTATTCAAAATTTAGTACAGTCATTAACAGATAAAAAGCCAAATCAGTCTGTAAACCCAGATGAAGTAGTAGCTATCGGAGCAGCAATTCAGGCTGGAATTCTTGCAGGCGAAATTAAAGATATTTTATTACTAGATGTAACTCCACTTTCATTAGGTGTAGAAACACTTGGTGGTATAATGACCAAAATTATCGCAAGAAATACTACAATTCCAGTTAAAAAATCGGAGATGTTCTCAACTGCTGTTGATAATCAAACAAATGTAGAAATTCACATATTACAAGGTGAGCGCGAACTAGTTAGCGGGAATAAAAGTCTGGGGAATTTCAGATTAGATGGTATTCCTAAAGCAGGTCGAGGTGTACCGCAAATTGACGTTACTTTTGACATTGATGTAGATGGATTGCTCTCTGTTAAAGCAAAAGAAGCAGAAACAGGAGTAGAGCAATCTGTTACAATTCAAGGGGCTTCAAATTTAGAACAAAATGAAATTGAAACAATGCTTTCAGATGCTGAAAAATATGCTTCTGCGGATCAAGAAAAACGAAAGAATATTGATTTAAAAAATCAAGCAGAAACTTTATGCTTTGAAGCAGAAAAAGAGCTAGAAACTTTAAAAGATCAAATTTCGGATGATCAACAAATGAAAGTTAAAAATCTAATTCAAAATATACGAGGTGATGTTCAGTCGGAGAAATTTGATTCGTTAAGCTCATCAATTGATGAATTAAAATTAGAAATGAAAAATATGATTGATAGCACTACGCCAACAAACAGTAGTCAAACAATGGATGATTTGAGTGATTTATAAAATAAATATGAAAAGTGTAAACTAAATATATTTATTTACACTTTTTCTTCATCTACAATAATGCATTCGGTTGTTAAAATCATACTGGCAATTGAAGTTGCATTTTGTAAGCCGGAACGTGTTACTTTGGCTGGATCGACTATACCTTGTTCATACATATTTGCAAATTTGTTTGTTGCTGCATTATAGCCGGTTTCAAAATCCTGTTCTTGCACTTCTTCAATAATAACAGCACCATTAATACCAGCGTTTTCTGCTATACGTCTTAAAGGAGCTGTTATAGCTTTTGAAATAATTAAAGCGCCAACTAATTCGTCTTCACGTAAATTATTTTTTGACCAATTGATTAAATTATTAGATAAGTGCGTTAGTGTTGTTCCACCTCCAGGAACAATACCTTCTTCAACCGCAGCACGTGTAGCATTAATAGCATCTTCTAAACGTAGTTTTTTATCTTTCATTTCTGTTTCAGTTAAGGCGCCAACTCGAATTACAGCTATACCACCTGATAGCTTTGCAATTCGATCTTGTAATTTCTCTTTCTCGTAATCAGTATCAGCAATATTAACCTGTTTACGCAATTGTTCACATCTAGCTGAAATTGCCTGATTTTCTAGCCCATCCCCAACAATTGTAGTATTATCTTTAGTCACAATTATTCTACGAGCTTCACCTAATAAATTCAGTTGTACGTTTTCTAGGCTTAAACCTGCATCTTGAGTAATAACAGTACCACCTGTTAAAATGGCAATATCTTGCAACATTAATTTTCGTAGTTCTCCAAATCCTGGTGCACGAATTGCAACGGCATTTACAATACCTCTTAATTTATTTAGAATTAAAGTTGCTAAAGCTTCTTTTTCAACATCTTCAGCAATGATTAATAATGGTCGTTTAGTTTTAGTAATTTGTTCCAATATAGGTAACAAATCTTGTTGTATTAGAGTAATTTTTTTATCAGTTAATAAAATGTAGGGATTATCATACGAAACTTCCATTTTATCGGTATTTGTTATAAAATAAGGCGATATAAATCCTTTTTCTATTTTCATACCTTCAGTAATTTCTAATTCATTCTCAACTCCTTTTCCTTCCTCTAAAGAAATGACCCCATCTTTACCCACTTTTGCTAGCGCATTAGCAATTAATTTACCAATAACGATATCATTACCAGCTGAAATTGAAGCTACTTGTTCAATTGACTGAATATCTTCAACTGGTTGTGCAAATTCATTAATCTGTGTTACTAAATATTGAGTTGCCTTTTCCATTCCTAGTTTTATTGAAATTGGATTGGCCCCAGCCGCTACGTTTTTCAGTCCTTCTTTAACCATTGCATATGCTAGTACAGTTGCTGTTGTTGTACCATCGCCTGCAACATCATTCGTCTTTGCCGCTGCTTGACGAATTAAAGAAACTCCCGTGTTTTCAATATGATTCTCTAACTTAATTTCTTTAGCGATTGTTACACCATCATTAACAATTTGTGGTGATCCATATGCTTTTTCTAATACTACATTTCGACCTTTTGGTCCAAGTGTTACAGAAACGGCTTCAACCATTATTTCCATTCCACGTTCTAGTGCACGTCTCGCGTTATCCTTGTATAAAATCTTTTTGGACATAATTCTAATTTATTAATTTAAACTCGATTTTAGAGCAAACTTAAGTAAATTTGCAAGCGAATTTTAAATTTCATTGAAATCTTTTTTTATAAAAGCTTTACTAAAAAGGGTCATTAGTATTACTATATTATTACGTAACACAATTTGGGCTTGTAGCTCAGTGGACTAGAGCACGTGGCTACGAACTACGGTGTCAGGGGTTCGAATCCCTTCTTGCCCAAGAAATAAGTTCCAACATTATTAAACTGTGTTACCCACTTTGGGGTGTCGCCAAGCGGTAAGGCTACGGACTTTGACTCCGTCATTCGTAGGTTCAAATCCTGCCACCCCAGTTTATATTACTTATATAGTTTGAAAAACTTTTGTTCGGCTAAAATTAGTACAAGATATTTAATATAAAAGTATGGAAGCAAAAATTCAATTTATAAAGGGATTAGATGAAACTGTATCGCCAGATATACGTCTGACACGCTCGCGAGATGGAAGCACAGGTACAGCAACATTTAGTTTTAGAAAGCCAGATATTCTTGCTAAGCGAACGTCAAAAGAAGGTGAAATTACGGGAATGTATTTAATTGATGAAGAAGGTACTGTTGAAACTAGAGATGTTAGTGCTCGTTTTGTCAATGGTAAGCCTGAATCGATTGAATCAATTTATATTATGAAGAATACAGAGGAATGGGATCGTTTCATGAGATTTATGAAACGGTATGGTTTGAATAATGGGCTGGTATTTACGAAAGCAAGTTATTAATAATTTAATATTATTGTTTATTTTAATTTGTACTTTTACATGTTTTTAATTCATAAAGTTACTATTGAAAATTGTATTTACAAAGAAAAATTTATATTGAAAAAATAAATGAGAATGTTCAACATTTTTAGAGGCTTCAAAAATTCTTTAGAAACCTTTGCCATTCTCATTTGAATAATTTTAAAAAAATTGAAGATTATCCACCACCTACGATAGTAATAATTTCTATTTTATCATTATCTTTAATCTGAATCTTCGACCATTCAGTTTTATTACAAATGTAGTGGTTATATTCAAGAACAAACAAAACTGATTTATAAGCAAAATAATCGATCAAATCAGATAACGTTATCAATTCGACTGTGGAATATTCCTGGCCATTCAAGTAAAAATTATTTTGTTCAGACATATATTTAAATTTAAGCAGTTAAAGAATTACATAATTCTAGACTAATCCTATCATAACATGATAAGCTAGCAATGTAGATTATATGGCGGGTGTAGCCAAGTGGTTAAGGCAGCGGGTTGTGATTCCGCCATTCGCCGGTTCAAGTCCGGTCATTCGCCCTAAATTTCAAAATTTACAAGAAAAACTATGAAAAATCATATACTATTGATATCTATTATACAGTATGTCTCGTTATCGTGGGCCTAAATTAAGAATTACTAGACGTTTAGGTAATTTACCAGGATTGACTCAAAAACAATCGAAAAAAAAATCTAAGCCAGGTCAGCATGGGAAAAGTAATTCAGAGATGAACAAAAAAACAACCGAATACGGTCTTCGGTTAGAAGAAAAACAAAAATTAAAATTTAATTATGGATTGACGGAGAATACGCTGTTTCGTTACATTAAAGAAGCGCGACGACGAAATGGTGTAACAGGTTTAATCTTGTTACAACTATTAGAGATGCGACTGGATAGCATTTGCTTTAATCTAGGTTTTGGATCTACAATTGCACACGCACGTCAACTAGTAAATCATGGACATATTACTGTTAATGGAAAAGTAATAAATATTGCAAGTTTTCAATGCCGAGTTAACGATAAAATTGGCGTTAAATCTAAAGCCGTTTCAAAGAACATCATCGAGCAAAATTTAAAAGCTATGAAATTTCTAGAACGTCCTGGACATTTAAAATTTGATGCTGAAAAAATAGAGGGACAAATAATAAATTATTGCGACAGAAATGATTTACTATTAGAATTAGATGAACTATTAGTAATTGAATATTATTCAAGACGTTAACGACTATAAATTCAAGCTTATATATACACACATATGCTAAAATTACGATTACAGCGAACAGGTAGAAAGAAAAAACCCACTTATCGAGTGGTAGTTATAGAACATAGCAGAAGACGTGATGGTAGACCTGTAGAATATTTAGGTTATTATAATCCTTTGACTAAAAAGTCTTACTTCAACGTAGAAAAAATTAAAAAGTGGCTAGCATGTGGAGCAAAACCTTCGCCCACAGTTTTTAGTTTACTTTCAAAGTCGAAAATTATTAATAATTAATATAACTTAATTAGTTTAGATAACTAATTAAGTTATATTAATTATTAATAATTTAAAAAATAATAATAGACGCGTTGCGGGATTGCACGAGTTTATAATATAATTGCAAGTCTCTTAACTAAATTATAAACTCAAAATCAGTATGTCACACTTCACAAATATGAAGACAAGTTTTCAAAATGTTTCTTATTTAGAGAAAGCTTTGAATAAATTGAAAATTGATCATCAACGTTCAAAAGTTGAACAGTCTATACATGACTACAAATATGATTTAATAATTAATCAATCAAATGGTTATGATATTACTTTTAAATGGAACGGCCAGGAGTATGAATTAGTTGTGGATATGAGTTTCTGGGAACAACCATACCCTATAGAAAGTTTTATTGATAAGATTGCTCAACAATATGCTGGTGAAGTAATTGTGACCGAAAGCCAAAAGCTAGGATTCCAACCTGTAAAATATCAGCAAAATCAAGACGGCTCAAACACTGTTATACTAGAGCGGTGGAATGAGAAAAGTTTTGCATAAGTAGTTTGTTTACAAATTACTTAATTTATTATTTTAAAAATAAGTATCCGCTTACGTTGACATTTGAATACTTATTTTAAAAATTTTTTAATTTATTCATCCACGTACATACTATATATAAAACTTGTAGGTTTCCCTTGAAGAACAGACTTTGCTAATGATAATGATTTTTGAGCTGCTTTATTGGCTTTTCGTTTCCAGTTTGATTTACGAGTACGTTTTTTTGATTTTGACGTTCGAGTTTTTGGTACAGCCATATCGATATAATTTATTCTTAAAACTTTTAGAATTTTTAAATAGACAGGGAAAGGCTTTTGATTTTTCAGTTTTTCCCTGTATTGCTTACAATTTCGAAATTAATTTGATTAACGGAGTAAACGTTGAACTTGCTGTCTAGCTAAAGCGGCAATATTAAATAAAGCCCACGTTGCTGCTACTAATAAAGGAGAAGCAATTATAAGTAAACGAGTATCCATAGCTTAAAATCCTCTATAAATATTAAAAAGTTAAATACAGAAAACAGTATTAAGATTTAATACGACAATCTATATTGTAGTTTATATTATATAATAATGTTGCAAATATTTGCTATCTATATCAACAGGTTATTTTTATCTTTTGTAAATTAGTATTTTCCGTCTGATGTTGTTTCGAAATGTAGGAATTTATACATTTTGCATATATACGTCGGTCGAAAACTTTGGCATTGAACTATCTTCCCAAGAGGTCCCCCCCTAAGTATTGTCGCCGATTTATAACGTTTCACTGTTGAGTTCGAGATGGATCAACGTGGTTCCGCTCAGTACACTAAAAACACCAAAGCAAAATTTTCATAGATTAAGTATATTTTTAAAAAACATGAGACTAAAAGTCTCACTTTTTTAAAAATATGGTTTTAAAATTCAAGTCCTCGGTCTGTTAGGACATCTCAGCACATATATTACTATACTTACACTTAATGCCTATTAAACGGTTAGTCTTACCGTGACCTTACTCACTTTCGTGATGAGAATACTCATCTTGAGGTGGGCTTCCCACTTAGATGCTTTCAGCGGTTATCCACTCCATACTTAGCTACCCAGCGTTTACCGTTGGCACGATAACTGGTACACCATAGGTATGTCCTTCTCGGTCCTCTCGTACTAAAGAAGGCTCCTCTCAATATTCTAACGCCTACACCGGATATGGACCGAACTGTCTCACGACGTTCTGAACCCAGCTCGCGTACCGCTTTCATGGGCGAACAGCCCAACCCTTGGGACGTACTACCGCCCCAGGATGCGATGAGCCGACATCGAGGTGCCAAACCTCCCCGTCGATGTGAACTCTTGGGGGAGATCAGCCTGTTATCCCTAGAGTAACTTTTATCCGTTGAGTGACGGCCTTTCCACTCAGTACCGTCAGATCACTAAGACCGACTTTCGTCCCTGTTCGACTTGTAGGTCTCACAGTCAAGCTTCCTTATGCCTTTATACTCTAGATACGATTTCTACCCGTTCAGAGGAAACCTTTGTACGCCTCCGTTACCGTTTGGGAGGCGACCGCCCCAGTCAAACTGCCCGCCTGAAACTGTCTTTTGACCAGATAATGGTTCAAAGTTAGAAATCTAACATTAGAAGAGTGGTATCTCACTTACGGCTCCAATATTCCCGCAAGAATATTTTCAAAGCCTCCCACCTATACTGCGCGACTAAAGTCCAATTTCAATTTCAAGTTACAGTAAAGCTTCATAGGGTCTTTCTGTCCTGGTGCAGGTAGTCCGCATCTTCACAGACAAGTCTATTTCACCGAGCCCCTCTCCGAGACAGTATCCAAATCATTACGCCTTTCGTGCGGGTCGGAACTTACCCGACAAGGAATTTCGCTACCTTAGGACCGTTATAGTTACGGCCGCCGTTCACCAGGGCTTCAGTCATTAGCTTCGTAAAACTAACCAATTTCTTTAACCTTCTGGCACTGGGCAGGCGTCAGCCCCCATACATCGTCTTACGACTTAGCGGAGACCTGTGTTTTTGGTAAACAGTTGCTTGGATCTTGTTATTGCAGCCTTATAAATAAGGCACTCCTTCTCCCGAAGTTACGGAGTTATTTTGCCGAGTTCCTTAGAGAGAGTTATCTCGCGCCCCTTAGTATACTCTACCTACCCACCTGTGTCGGTTATGGTACAGGCATTCTTTGTTTATGACAGTGCAAGCTTTTCTTGGAAGTATGATATACGTTACTTCAACGCCTTAGCGTCTCGTATTCACGTCTCAACTCAAAACGTTTTCGCCGTTTCTCAAAATCTCGAACGCTTAAACCGGAAACCAATACCCGGCTAACTTAACCTTCTCCGTCCCTCGTTGTCAACAAAAAATGGTACGGGAATATTAACCCGTTGTCCATCGACTACGCTTTTCAGCCTTGCCTTAGGTCCTGACTTACCCTCCGCGGACGAGCCTTCCGGAGGAAACCTTGGGTTTTCGGGGTATAGGATTCTCACCTATATTTTCGTTACTCAAGCCGACATTCTCACTTCTGCTTCGTCCATATCCGCTTCCGCTAATACTTCAATCTACAACAGAACGCTCCCCTACCGATATATTTTCAATATATCGCACAGTTTCGGCAGATTACTTAGTCCCGTACATTTTCGGCGCAGGTTTACTCGATCAGTGAGCTATTACGCACTCTTTAAAGGATTGCTGCTTCTAAGCAAACCTCCTGATTGTTTTAGCACTCCCACCTCCTTTATCACTTAGTAATCATTTAGGGGCCTTAACTGGTGCTCTGGGCTGTTTCCCTCTTGACAATGGAGCTTATCCCCCACAGTCTCACTGATAAACTGTTCACTTAGTATTCTTAGTTTGCAACGATTTGGTACCGAATTACCAGCCCGCATACGTAACAGTGCTTTACCCCTAAGTTATAATATTTATCGCTGCGCCAAAACGCATTTCGGGGAGAACCAGCTAGCTCCGAATTCGATTGGCATTTCACCCCTAACCACAGCTCATCCGCTGATTTTTCAACATCAGTCGGTTGGGTCCTCCACTTAGTATTACCTAAGCTTCAACCTGGCCATGGTTAGATCATCCGGGTTCGGGTCTATAACCAGTGACATATGCCCTATTCAGGCTCGCTTTCACTATGGCTCCAGCATTCTCTGCCTTAACCTGCCACTACCTATAAGTCGCCGGCTCATTCTTCAACAGGCACGCAGTCAGACGATTTAGTCGTCCTCCTACTGGTTGTAAGTTTATGGTTTCATGTTCTTTTCACTCCCCTCCCGGGGTTCTTTTCACCTTTCCCTCACGGTACTGTTTCACTATCGGTCATTCAGGAATATTTAGCCTTACGAGGTGGTCCTCGCAGATT
>Ga0209503_10000181_pt1 | contig 44059 bp, 35 predicted proteins | sample SouAtlMetagenome_2_FD_187448 | JGI IMG/M metagenome (GOLD analysis project Ga0209503, IMG submission 187448) | Marine eukaryotic phytoplankton communities from Atlantic Ocean - South Atlantic ANT15 Metagenome (SPAdes) (version 2) | ecosystem: Environmental > Aquatic > Marine > Oceanic | place...
TCCTGCGGAAGCACGGCGCTGAAACCCCAGGGGCTCGGGACGGAGCGGATTGAGGAAGAGCTCGCAGAATTGTTTCCCACGGCACGGGTGGCCCGCATGGATTTGGACACCACGCGGAAGAAGACGGCCCACGCCAAGCTGTTGGATGCCTTTGCCAATTTGGAATACGACATCCTTGTGGGAACCCAAATGGTCAGCAAAGGCCTTGACTTCGCGCACGTGGGACTCGTGGGCGTCATGTCGGCCGACCGCATGCTCACGTTCCCAGATTTTCGGTCGTTTGAGCGCGCCTACCAAATGCTCACCCAAGTCGCGGGCCGCGCGGGTCGGTCAGGCGAAGGCGCCAGAGGTAAGGTCATCATCCAGACGTTCAGCGCCGACCATTGGCTGCTCCAATACGTGGTGGACCACAACCATGAAGCCTTGGTGCGTCGCGAGCTTGTGGAACGCCAAACCTACAGTTACCCACCCTTCGTGCGGATGGTGCGGTTGACCCTGCGTCATGGGGATGCCCAACGCGTGGATGCCGGGGCAGGGGTCCTCGCCGCGCGCCTACAACAGCGGTTTGGGGAGCGCGTGCTAGGGCCGGATACCCCGGCGCTGTCCCGAATCAACGACCAACACATCCGTCAGATCACCTTGAAGTTTGAACGCAGCTTGATGCCTTCGCAATACCGCCCGCTTTTGCAGGTGGACCTCGACGAGTTCAGTGCCGATGCGCGGTGGAAACGTCTGCGTGTCAAGGTCGACGTCGACCCCGCGTAAACGCCTCAGAGCACGCGTAACCGACTCAACGCACCGGAGCGCGCTTCAGCGTGGTTTGCCACAAGGAGGCACCGTCTTGGATAGGAATGAATCGAATGTCCAACAGCGCCGCGCCGGCAGCCCAAGCGCCGAGTTGGTCCCATGTCCAAGTGGCAGCGCCTGTGGCGTGCGGCAATTCGGAGGTGGTTCCCAACAACCGCCCGGTCAAGTCCAACCCGCGAACCGTCCAAGTTCCGGCCTGTCGGGCTTCCAGCACAACGCCCTCGGCTTGGAGGGAAGCCCCTGCTTCGGGAAGCGCGATGGGACGAAGGTTTGAAGGTGTTTCGAGTTCGCCAAAGTAGACCGTGTTGTTGCCACTGCAAGCCACGGCAAAGCGGTCGCCGTCGGTGCTCACGCTCAAGTCTGCTGGGTTGCTGAGTGGGCTGCCCTGCACCACGGTTTCGGCCGTCCACCCTCCAGGCATGTCGGGGTTGGGGGAGAATCGTGTGATGCGCTGGGGATTCCACGAGCTGACAATGAGGGAGCCGCTGGCCCAGTCGACGCCATCGCAGTTGCCGAGTCCAGTGCCGTCGATCAACGTGGTGAGTTCCCCCGTAGCGAGGTCCACTTGAAGGATGTCGGCGTTCCCGTACCAGTTCACGACTGTGGCCACCCCGTCTTGTACGGTGACGCCATTGGGCGTCGTGCCTGTGTTGGCGACCAGGGTCGTCGCCACCATATTGGTGGGGTCAGAGACGTCGACTTTGAGCAGTCGGCCTGACGAAAAGTCGCTCACCACGAGCACATCTCCTTCGGCGTTGCTTTCGCTTCCCATGCCGTTCAAAAAGCCCACGCCCGCAGGGGCCACCGAACCCAACTCGTTGCCCGTCACCACGTCGTAGGCGCGAATGACGTTGGATTGAATGGCGAACAGGTTGGAGCCGAGGACTTCCATGCCGTAGTTGGCACCACCGCTACCGAAGGTGCTCCACGACGCCCCTTCGTCTGCAGTGACCAAAATGCTGCTGCCGTTGCTGACAAGCCAGCGGTCGCTGTTGGGTTCGTACTCTGCAGCTTCGACGGATGAAGGAGTTTGGGCCAAGAGGGTGCCCGCGCCCATGGCCACGAGCGTCAAGAGGGACAAGAGGGACAAGCGAAAGTGTGTCATGAAAAGAAGTTCAGAAGAAAGGGGGTCACTCAAAATGGGAAGGTACGAGGTCGAGGTGCTGGTCAATACGAATCCAAGGGATGCCTTCGTCTAGATGCACCTTCCGACGGGCAGAATCGCACAGATGCGACAGGCCAAAAGGAACATTCACTCATTGGTGGTCAGGTCGTCGGTGGTATAGCGCGACCACGTTCGGGCCGCCATGACGTAGAACAGGGTGAATACCACCATGGTTGCAACGCCGTACCACATGGCACCAGACCAATCGGGTGGAGTGAGTCCCATCTCGCGGGCTTCTTGTGCAGACACCCCATCGGTCAAGCCGTGGGTGACTTTCCACACCCGGTAAAGTTGATTCTTGACCAAGGTGGTGCTGCCAAACCCCACAACCGGTGCCAACACCAGCCATCCTTGAAACCAGCGTTCATAGCGTTTGCGCAGGTCTGACCAGTTCATCCCTGAGGCGGGTTTCGATGGCCAAAAATCGCACTGCCCACACGCACCATGGTGCTGCCTTCTTCGACTGCCAGCGGCCAATCGCCGCTCATCCCCATGCTCAAGACGCCCCATTCCGCCCCACGGGACAGGGCCACTTCCGACAGGGCGGGCCCGAACTCTTTGTGAAGCGAGGCCAGAGAAGCAAACTCTCGACGCACCTGCGTGGCGTCGTCAGTGAAGGTGGCCATGCCCATCAAACCAACTGGACAGAGGTTGGGGAAGCTGGCCCATGCCTTGGGCGATGCCAGCGTCTTCAGTTCGTTGGGGTCAAACCCAAACTTGGTCGCCTCTTCGGCAATGTGAACTTGAAGCAAAAGGTGGACTTGACGGCCCAGTTTGGCCGCCTCCTTTTGCATGACATCCAGCACTTTCACGCGATCCACCCCATGGACGAGGTACACGAAGGGGAGAAAGTCCTTGATCTTGTTGGTTTGGACGTGGCCAATCATGTGCCACCGAATGTCCTTGGGGAGCCGTTCTGCTTTGCCGGCGAGTTCTTGCACGCGGTTTTCGCCAAAATCGCGCTGGCCCGCGTCATAGGCCTCCAGCAAATCGACGTCGGGCTTGGTCTTGCTCACGGCCACCAAGGTCACGTCGTGGCCGGCCTCCGAGGCGGACGCGTGGATCTCGCCCCGAATCTCCTCCAAACGTTGGGCCACCGTACTCATGCAGACTGGAATTCGTGGATAAACAGGGCGCTCCGGATTTTGGGCTCCACCCAGGTGCTCTTGGGCGGCAAGGTGTTCCCTTGGTCTGCGACGCCTCGAATGTGCCCAAATGGAATGGGATGAAGCAACACCAGCACCCGGTCAGGGTGGTCGGTGGCCCGGCCCGACCATCCCTGCTCAGGACGAGAGGGTTCCGGGAGGTGCTTGAGCCGAGGGTTGTTGCGGGCGTCTTGAATGTCCAACACGCCTTTAAGCACGTGCACATCCACGAAGTCGGCGTCAGTGGCCTCGGGACTTTGTGCGTCGCGGGTCAAGCGCCACGCGTATCCTTGGAAATGCACGACGACTTCGCCGGGCACAGAGGGGGAGGTCGCTCCCGAGTCAACGGTTTCCACGCGACAGTGGGGGATGCGGTTCAAGGCGTCCTGGAACGCTTCGACGGACATGTCCACGCGGCGAATTTCCTTGTGGAAACCAAGAATGCTCAAGTCCTTCTCCGGCACGACAAAGGCCAAAATCTGCGCCGCACCTTCCAAATCAGGTCGGGCCTTGGTGAGTCGCTGGGAAGACGCCAGCCGGTGGTGGCCATCGGCGAGGTACAGGGTGGAATGTGCGCCCCAGGTTTGGGCCATGCGCTTCCCCAACGTTTCCTCTGCGGGAATACGCCAAATCTCGTGCTGGATGCCGTCCGCCGTCATGAAATCTATGTGGGACGTTCCGGCCACTACTTCCGTCATCAAGGCGTCTGCCTCGGGGGCTAGAGGGGCATCGTCGGGACGGGCACACAAGATGGGCTCGGCATGGAACCCCACCGTTTCGAGAAACGTCGCAAAGAGCGTTTCACGGGATTCCAAGGTCTTTTCGTGGGTTTTCAATCCACCGTTCGCGCACAAGGCGAGGTCGAGGTTGCACACCACCCCAGTCCAGGCATGCGTGGCCGTCGATTGACGGTAGACGTACCATTCGGATTGTGAAGCGTCCTCGAGCCAGCCACGCGCTTTGAAGTTTTGGTATCCATGCCGGACTTCCTCAAAAAAAGCGGCCGTGCCACGCGGAATCTTCACATCGCGAGAGGCGTCGGGATTGATGACCTGGATGTAAGAGTAGGGGTTGTGCTTCAGTTTGTCCTGAAGTTCGAGGTCGTCGTAGCTCAAGTAGGATCGAGAGGCCACCAAATGCGCCATGTGCCGAGGTGGGGTCACCGCGGCCAGTGGCTGCATCAAATGTCCTTGGTTCGTCATGCCAATGCTGCGATTTGGGCCGCGAGTTCCAAGCCAATGCGGTCCTGGGCTTCTGACGTGGCCGCGCCGATGTGTGGCGTCAGGGCGAGCTTGTCGTGCGCGAGGACGTCCGCACGGGGGGCAGGTTCTCCCACAAACACGTCGAGGCCTGCACCGGCCAAGTGACCTGAGTCGAGGGCCGCCATCAAGGCGTCCTCGTCCACCGAACCGCCACGCGCCGCGTTCACCAAGAACGAACCGGGCTTCATGGCAGCAAGCTCGGCCTCATCGATGACCGCGCTGCCGTCCGCTTGCGCGGGGACGTGTACACTCACCATGTCTGAGGTGCTGAGCAACTCGGTGAGGGGCAAGCGGGGACAATCGATGGTGAGGGTTTGGCCTCCCACGTTCACAGATACATCGCCGTCCGATACGAAGGGGTCGTGCGCCACCACGTTCATGCCGCAACCGAGCGCGTACGAAGCCAGGGAACGGCCAATGCGTCCGAAGCCGACGATGCCGAGGGTCTTGCCCCGCAATTCGGTGCCCTTGCCGAAGGCCTTCTTCAACACCTTGAATTCACCCGCGCCACGCGCAGGCATTTGTCGGTTGCTGTCGTGCTGGAAGCGCGCCAGGCTGAAGAGGTGCCCCATGACCAATTCGGCCACGCTTTGGGAGGAGGCTGCAGGGGTATTGAAAACCGTCAAGCCTTGGTTTCGCGCGTACTCCACGTCGATGTTGTCCATGCCCACACCGCCTCGTCCAATGAATTTGAGGGTGGGACAAGCGTCGATCAAAGGTTGACGCACCTTGGTGGCCGACCGTACGAGGATGCCGTCAATGGCATGTTCGTGAATGAATGCTTGAAGGCTTTCGGCGTCGACAAACTCGGTGTACAAAGTGTGGCCGGCGTCGCGGAGTGCTTGTTCACCGGAAGGGCTGATGCCGTCGTTGGCAAGAATGTTCATGCGAATGGGGTATGGGTAGGGTCAACAAGGTTAGCCGTGGGTGCGTTCAAATTCACGCATGACATTCACAAGCACTTCGACGCTGCTGAGCGGAAGGGCATTGTACATCGAGGCACGGTATCCGCCCACACTGCGGTGGCCTTTGAGACCGTTGATCTCGGCGGCATTCCACGCGGCATCGAATTGGGCGGCATGGCTGTCGTCGTTCAGGCGGAACGTCACATTCATGTGCGAGCGGCTGTCGGTTTGGGCGTGCCCAGAAAACAGGGCATTTCGGTCAATCTCCGCATAGAGCAGGGCGGACTTGGCCTCGTTTTCTTTCTGGATTGCAGTCACACCGCCCTTGGCCTTCAGCCAGCGCAACGTAAGCATGGTGGTGTAGACAGAGAAGACAGGCGGCGTGTTGAACATGCTGTCTTTGCCGAGGTGCACGTTGAGGTCCAGGTAGGAGGGGATGTTCCGTCCCGTGGCGCCGAGTTTCTCGGTGTCCACGGCGTACATCACGGCACCGGCCGGCCCCATGTTTTTCTGAACCCCTCCGTAGATCAGCGCAAACGGCTCAGCGTCAAACGTGCGGCTCAGAATGTCGGAGCTCATGTCGGCCACCAACGGGACGTTGCTGGAAGGCATGGCCGCATATTGGGTGCCAAAAATTGTGTTGTTCGTGGTGATGTGCAGGAACGCGTTTTGCGATTCGACCTCTCCGACCATTGGAATGCGGTCGTAGTTGCTGTCTTTGGACGACGTGACCACGTTGACTTGGCCTGCGTGCTTGGCCTCCTTGATGGCTTTGGCCGACCACGTGCCCGTGTCGGCGTAGGCCGCCTGGCCACCTTCCGGCAGCAAATTCATCGCCGCCGTCAAGAATCCCAGGCTCGCACCACCTTGCAGGTAGAGGATTTCGAACCGGTCGGGCAGGCCCAGCAGTTCTTTGGTCAGTGCCCGACATTCTTCCATGGTTTCCACGAAGGCTTTGCTACGGTGAGACATCTCCACCAAGGAAAGGCCGTTGTTGTCCCAAGACTTGACAGCTTGAGAAGCTTGTTCGAGCACTTCGGCGGGAAGGATGCAGGGACCTGCAGAGTAGTTGTGAATGTGAGCCATGGAGGAATGTGTGGCGCAAACGCGCGGTGTGGTTTAGGATGTCAAAGTTCCCAAAATGTCGCGACGTATGGCCTTTCATGGGCCCCACATTTTTTCAGAATGTCGCAGGACGGTTTGTGCGAAACCTCAAGACGCCACAACCCGATTTTCATGTATAATGTTTGGGGTTTAACCGAGAGAATCACGATTTTAGTAGACCATTAATCCGGTTTAATCTTCATTCGCATGATTCTTACTCGCTTTGTCAAGACTGCCCTTTGCGCCCTGGTGGCGACGTGTGGCGTCTCTGTGCTTGGATTCGCCCAAGACTTTTCTCTCACCGTAGAGGCCACGCCGGCCGTCACGGAGGGGATGACGCAATACCGTTTTTACGTCAACATGAACGACGCGTCCGACCGGATGAGCGCCGTGTTTGGCAACAACGAGTACACGCTTTCTGTCGACGCGCCTGAAGGGGCATTCAACAGCACGTTCAATTCGAGCTGGAATGCGTCGGGCATCAATCCCGCGTTCGTACCGGTGTTTCCTGAATTGGTGGACGACACCTACGCCACCATTGGCTTGGAAGGTCCCGCATCATCTTCAGAACTGGAGGGTGCGGCCGACCCCAGCATTGTGGAGGACAGCAACCAGCCCATCACACCGTTCTTCTTGAACAACGGAGCCACGACGCTCTTGAGCAACACCCTGACCGGGGCTTCTTGGTACATTTTGAACACCGCTTCCAACGGATTGCCCGATGCAGATTTGCGTGTCTTGTTGATGCAGGTGACCTCTTCAGGCAGCGTGTCAGGCCAAATGAACTTCCAGGTCTTTCCCCTCGGAATCGGCTCGGATCAACAGCAGTTGAGTGTGGCGTTTGACGGTACCGGCACCTTTGGCGGAGGCGACGAGGCCGTTATGGGGTGCACGGATGCCATGGCGTGCAACTTCAACGAAGAAGCGACTGAAGACGATGGGTCGTGTGAATTCACGTCATGTGCTGTGTCTGGATGCACCGACGAACTCGCGTGCAACTACGATGCGGCTGCTACGGAAGAGGATGGGTCGTGTGATTTCTGTTCTTGCCAGCGTGCGGCCACACCCTACACCTTGGTGGTGGAAGGGGCACCCGCAGTGGTGGCGGGCATGACGACCTACCGCTTTTACGTGACCCTTCCGGACGAGGGCGATAGATTCAGCGCGGTGTTTGGGAACAACGATTCCAACCTCGAGGTGAGCGCACCTGACGGGGTGTACAACAGCACCTTCAATTCAAGTTGGAACGCGTCGGGAATCAACCCCGCTTTTTTGCCTGCATTCCCAGAATTGGTCGCGGACACCTACGCCACGGTTGGATTGGAAGGGCCAGCTTCCACCTCGGGTCAGGCGGGTGCTGCAGACCCCAGCATCGTGGAAGACGCCAACCAAATGATTACGCCGTTTTTCCTGACCGACGGAGCCACATTGATGGAAAGCAATACGTTGACCGGGTCCTCGTGGTACGTGTTGAATACGGCCTCCAACGGCCTCGCCAATGACGCCAACCGCGTGATGATCATGCAGGTGACAACGGCAGGCAACGTCTCAGGCCAAATCAGCTACCAGGTTTTCCCACTCGGCGTAGGAACGGACCAGCAGCAGTTGAATGTGGCGTTTGACGGAGAAGGGATCTTCGGAGGAGACGAGCCCACTGTGGCGTGCGGATGCACCGACGATTCCGCGAGTAACTTCGATGCAGAGGCCACCTACGACGACGGTTCTTGCCTCTTCGATGTGACAGGATGCACAAATGCGGAAGCGTGCAACTACGAAGAAGAAGCCACGGTGGACGACGGATCGTGCGTGTTTGCGGAGCCGCTCCTCGACTGCGAGGGCAACTGCTTGAATGACGCTGACGGCGATGGCATCTGTGATGAAACGGAGGAGGGTTGCACCGACGATGCTGCATGCAATTTCGATCCCTCGGCCGCGGTTGAAGATGGCACCTGCACCTATCCTGAAGAGAACTACTTGGATTGCCAGGGTAACTGCCTCAACGATGTCGACCAAGACGGGGTTTGTGACGAAATTGAAGTGCTCGGGTGCACGGCGCCCGATGCCTGCAACTACGATGCCGAAGCCACAGAGGATGACGGTTCATGTGAGTACACCTCGTGTGTGGTTTCGGGCTGCACAGATGCTCTGGCGTGCAATTACAACGCCGAAGCCACGGAGGACGATGGCTCGTGTGAGTACACCTCATGCGTAGTTTCGGGCTGCACAGATGCTCTGGCGTGCAACTACAACGCCGAGGCCACAGAGGACGATGGCTCGTGTGACTACTGCTCTTGCCAGCGTCCACCCACACCCTATACGTTGGTGGTGGAAGGAGCGCCTGCAGTGGTTGCTGGCATGACGACCTACCGCCTCTACGTGACCCTTCCTGATGCGGGCGATCGTTTCAGCGCGGTGTTCGGCAACGACGAGTCCACCTTGGAGGTGAGTGCCCCTGACGGCGTGTTCAACAGCCCTTTGAACTCAAGCTGGAACGCGTCGGGCATCAACCCAGCCTTCTTGCCCGCATTCCCTGAACTTACAGCGGACACCTATGCCAGTATTGGTCTCGAAGGACCTGCGTCGACTTCCGGATTGGAAGGCGCGGCCGATGCGAGCATCGTGGAAGACCCCGAGCAGTTGATCACGCCCTTCTTCTTGAATGACGGGGCCACCTCGTTGTTGAGCAACACCTTGACGGGTGCGTCGTGGTACGTTTTGAACACGGCTTCCAATGGGTTGGCCGATGCCAATGGCCGCGTGTTGATCATGCAAGTGACGACGGCAGGCAACGTATCAGGCCAAATCAGCTACCAGGTCTTCCCCCTCGGTGTGGGCGCCGATCAGCAACAGTTGAACGTGGCCTTCGATGGGGTTGGAGAATTTGGAGGCGAAGAACCCACCGTGTCCTGCGGTTGCACGGATGACGAAGCGGTCAACTTTGATCCCAATGCCGATTACGACGACGGTTCTTGTGTCTTTGACGTGCTCGGTTGCACGGATGCCTTTGCATGCAATTACGACGATGCCGCGACCCAAGACGACGAATCTTGTGTGTACTGCGACTGTGGCGGCGACGACGCTCCGGCCTACACCTTGAGTGTCGAGGCGTCAGCGGCGGTGCAGTCAGGTGCAATGACATACCGGTTCTATGTGAACATGGTCAACGCGAGCGACAAGCTCAGTGCCGTTTACGGAAACAACGAAGAGGCACTGAGCATTCAAGCTCCTGCCGGCATTTACAACAGCGAATTGAACACGTCTTGGAACGCCTCTGGTTTGGCCGCAGCCTTTGTGGATCTGTACCCCGAAATGGCCGACGATTCTTACGCGACCCTCGGATTGACAGGACCCGCATCTGAAGCTGCATTGGGCTCCGTCAATCCAGACTTGGCCGAGTCGGTGGAGGCTCCGTTGACCATTGCGGAATTCTTCACCACTGGAGGCGCAGACTTGGACATTTCAGATGCCGTTGGCGGCGTTTGGTATGTGGCAGGACCGGCGACGAACGCGAATGCTGGGGAAGAGGGCCGCGTGTTGGTCATGCAAATCACCACCGAAGGTGATTTGCTGGGAACCATGAACGCCCAAATCTTCCCTGAAGGGGACGGACAACAAGAATTCAAATTGAGCTGGACATTCTCAGGTGCCGGCACGTACGACGCAGATGGGTTCGGAAACGCGTGTGGATGCACGGATGCAGAAGCCATCAACTACGACCCGGCCGCCGATTACGACGACGGCTCGTGCGTGTTTGGGGTGGCCGGTTGTACGGATGCGACGGCTTGCAACTACGAGGAAGAAGCTACGTTGGACGACGGAGCGTGTGTGTTCCCAGAACCTGGACTGAACTGTGACGGCACGTGCGTGAACGACGTCGATGGGGACGGGGTTTGCGATGAAAACGAAGTCTTGGGTTGCACCAATCCCGAGGCCTTGAACTACGATGAAGCGGCCACGGAAGACGACGGCTCGTGCGAAGTTCTTGGTTGCACTTATGCCTTGGCCAACAACTACAACGAGGCTGCCACGGATGACGATGGATCGTGCGAGTTTGACCTCACCGGCAGCTCATGCCCTGGGGACCTCGACGGAAGTGGCCTCGTGCAGTTGAACGACTTGCTTGATTTCTTGCTCGTGTACGGCACGTACTGCGACGAGTGAGTTTCCCGCGAAACAGGACAAGAAAAAAGGCGCCCCATGGGGCGCCTTTTTCGTGCAGTGAACGCAAGTCTCACTTGCCTTCGGCGAAGGCGATGATTTCTTCGCCAAGGGGGTCGGCACCGCTGCCCAAGGCAGCGGCCAATTCTCCCTTTTCATTGACCAAGAACTTAGAGAAGTTCCAGCGGACCTTGTGGTCGCCTGAGCCGTTGAGCGCCTTTTGCGTCAGCCAAGCATAGACCGGGTGCTGGTCGTCGCCTTTGACTTTGACTTTGTCCATCATTTGGAAGCTGACGCCATAGTTGCGCGTGCAAAATTCACGGATGTCCCCAGAGGAACCGGGTTCTTGCATGCCGAATTGGTTGCAAGGGAATCCAAGAATCACAAGACCCTCGTCCTTGTAGCGGTTGTGCAATGCTTCGAGGGGTTTGTATTGAGGCGTGTAACCGCAACGGGATGCGGTGTTGACAATGAGGACGCGCTTGCCTTTGAGGTCTGCGAAGGAGAAGTCGTCGCCTTCCAAAGTCTCGGCGCGGAGGTCGTAGAATGAAGCCACAGCGGGTGCAGGTTGATGCCAAACGTTGGCGTTGAACGTATTCCAAGCCACAAGACCCGCGGCACCAAGCACTGCGAACGCGGCCATGGCGAAGGTAGTTGTCATGTTCATGACCTCATCAACGCCTTTCGATGGTCAAAAGTTCAATGGGTCAGGCGCCCCAACGTGACTGGAAGGGGGCCGGGAGCCGTCGGCCCAACGAGTTGCGCAGGGTTCCGTGGGGATCTGTCCAGGCTGGTGCAATCCAAGCAGGGACAAGAAGCAGGATCACAGCACCCAGCGCTGCAGCCACTGCAGCCTCTTGCCACCAGGTGAGGGTCAACACAAGCATGGAGCCAGTGGTGAGCAATGCGAGGCCGAGTCCTGCGCGAAGGGCAGTGCCCAACTGGGCAAGGCGAAGTCCAAGCCTGCGCATGACCCAACCCGTGGTCAGAACCCACTGCAGACAGGAGGCTGTCACGACCGCCCAAGCTGCGCCTTGCAGGTCCAAGCCTCGTTCAAGTGCGGCAAACACACCGGTCCCCACCGCGACGAAAAAGACGAGTTTGATGCCGATGCCGGCGCGCAATCCGTCAAGGGCCCGAAGGTTGGCGTCGCCCAGTTTGGTCAACGCACGAAAAGCCACAGCGGCAAAGAGGACTTGGACCACGGGCGCAGCCTCCGCGAAGGGATCGCCCAAAAACAGCCAAGTCACGCCCTCGGCTTGAACCACGAGGGCAGAGGCAAGCGGAATGGTGACCAGGGCGACCAAATGCATGGCGCGAAGGGTGACTTGACGCATCTGATCTTTGTCTGTTTGGATGCTCGAAAGCCCGCTGAACAGCACGCTGTCGCCGAGTTTGCCCAGCACCGTGATGGGTTGTCCCATGAGGTGCACGGCACGGTCGTACAGGCCTGTTTCACCTGTGGTCATCTTCTCACCCACGAAGTACAGGTCGACTTTGGCCGCGGCATACGTCAGCAGGTTGAAGGCGGTGCTGCGGAAGCCGTACCCCAGCAATTGCCGGATGCGCGAAAGCTTGAATCCGTGCGTGAGCGGGACGCGGGCATACCAGAGGTAGCCAAGGCTGAGAACCGCGTTTTGGACCAACAACGCGCTCACGTAAGCCCAAACCCCCGCACCGTTGTACGCCAAGGTCAGGCCCACCATCAGGTTGCCAATCACCATGCCGGCCAGGGCACAGCCCGTCAGGGTCTTGAAGTTCATGTCTCGCACGAGCAGGCTGCGAGACACCACGCTGAAACCCGAAATGACAAAACTCAAGGAAATCCAACGCAACACAGGGCGCAGGGTGGATTCGCCATAGTGATGCGCCACCTCAGGGGCGAGGACGTACATCATCCCAAAAAACAGCAAGCCCAGCCCGGCACTGAACCACCACGCGGAGGCGATGTGTTTGGGCTCCAAGTCGTTGAACTGCACCACTGAAGGCCCAATGCCGACTTGCGCAAAGATTTCCACCACACCGACCACGATGAGGGCAATGGCCATGATTCCAAAGTCCTCCTGGGTCAGAAGCTCCGCGAGGATGCGGATGTAGACGAGTTGCAGAATGACCTGCAGCAAGACATTGAGGCTTTGCCAACTCAGCGAAGCCCCCCACGAGGGCGTGCGGCCCTTGGCCGTCATCAGCGTGCGATGCTTACCGCGCGGCGCTCACGGATGACCGTGATTTTGACCTGACCGGGGTAGGTCATTTCATTCATGATGCGCTGGCTGATATCGAAGGACAATTGGTCGGCCTGGTCGTCGCTGACTTGGTCGCTTTCCACCATCACGCGAAGCTCGCGACCCGCTTGAATGGCGTAGGATTTGGTCACTCCGGGATACTCCAAGGCCAAATTTTCGAGGTCCCGCAGACGCTGGATGTAGGCTTCGACCATCTCCCGTCTTGCCCCTGGACGTGCGCCGCTGATGGCGTCACAGACCTGGATGATGGGGGAGAGGAGCGAGGTCATTTCGATTTCGTCGTGGTGGGCACCGATGGCATTCAACACGTCGGCGCGTTCTCCGGCCTTCTCTGCGATTTTCATGCCCAAAAGCGCGTGCGGCAACTCGCTCTCCTCGTCGCTGACTTTGCCGATGTCGTGCAGGAGGCCCGCACGCTTGGCGGCTTTGGCATCCAAACCAAGCTCCGCAGCCATCGTGGCGCATAGGTTGGCCACTTCGCGGCTGTGCTGCAAAAGGTTCTGGCCATAAGAGGAACGGTATTTCATCCGTCCCACCATGCGAACCAGTTCGCCCTTCATGTTGTGAATGCCCAAGTCAATCGCGGTGCGCTTGCCCGTCTCGGCAATTTCCTCTTCGATTTTCTTCTTGACCTTCGCCACGACCTCTTCGATGCGGGCGGGGTGGATGCGGCCGTCTGTCACGAGCTGGTGCAGTGAGAGGCGCGCAATCTCACGACGCACAGGGTCGAAGCAGCTCAAAATGATGGCCTCCGGCGTATCGTCGACAATGAACTCAACACCTGTGGCGGCTTCCAGCGCGCGGATGTTCCGTCCTTCTCTGCCAATGATGCGGCCTTTCACATCGTCGTTTTTGATTTGGAAGACCGAGACGCTGTTTTCGACGCTATGCTCGGTGGCGACGCGTTGAATGGTCTGGATGACAATCTTCTTGGCTTCTGCGTTGGCACGCTCCTTGGCTTCATCGATGATGTCCTGGGCTTGGCTTGCGGCCATGCCGCGGGCTTCCGTCTTGATTTGCTCGATCATGGCGGACTTGGCCTCGTCGGCCGTCATGCCGCTGAGCTTTTCTAAGGCGTCGATGGCCTTTTTGTGGTCGGTATCGAGGTCTTTTTGCCTCTTCTCCAACGCCTTGAGTCGTTGGTCAAGCTTCTCTTTGTCCTTCGTGAGTTGGCGGTCGGCGTTTTTGTTCTGGTCAATGGTCTGCTGAAGGTTGGATTCGGTGCGCTTGATGCGTTCCTCACGTTCGTTCAGTTTTCGGTCCAAATCCTTGCGGTCATTGGCCTGCTTTTCCTTCAGTGCAATGAATTTCTCTTTGGCTTGAAGGATTTTCTTTTCCTTGATGGATTCTCCGCGGAGTTCGGCTTCGCGAACAATGCTGTTGGCTTTGCCAGTCAACACGCGCAAGAAAAGGAAGTAGCCGGCGCCTCCTCCGAGTAGGAGTCCGGCGGCTGCGGCGATTATGGGGCTCATGGGGTGTGCAATTGGGCCTTACGTCTCATCCTTCCAGTGCCTTCTGAATGCGTTGGAGAAGGTCTTCGACTTCGGCGCCAGACCACGCGGCATCCGCACTGCCCTTGGCAGGTTGCGGCACATTCGTTTGGGCCTGGACGGCGATTTGTAAGGCGACCATGGCCATCAAATCAATGCGATCGGTGATGGCATATTGAGATTTGAGCTGTGCGATTTGGGCCTCCACGGCCTTGGCAGCAGCGCGCACGACGTCGACCTCTTCCGGGGAGAGGGTGAGGGGATATGAGCGTCCTCCAAGTTTGACGTCGAGTGTTTCCATGGTGTCGGTTCTCAAGATTTGAGAAGGGCGATGCAGTTGTCGATTTCTTCCACCAGCGCGTCCAGTTCACTTGCAGTCAAGGATGAATCTTGAGGCGAGGGGTAAGATTGATTGTGAATGTGGCTGTTGTCCTGTCGTTCCTTGTTCAATGCCTCCTCTGTGGTCTCCAGTCTCTGTTGCAACTCGCGGTTGCGATCCTTCATACCCGTGTATGCGTCGAGCAGACGGCTCACGGCGTCAGTCAGTGAGGAGAGTTGTTGTTGAGGGTTGGACATGGGAACAGCTCGTGAACAAAAGTACGTGACGAAGGGCAACATGCTCGGGGGTCGCACGTGTAGTTTTACACCATGCGCACTGCAATTTGTCTTGAATCCGCGGCCCTGCTGACTTGGAAAGTGATTTCTTCGGTTAGATTTTGGAAAAAATTGTCTGTCAGCATGTTGTGTTTTGTTGTTTCAACTGGCACAAAAAGTGCGTTGGCCCAAAAAACAACACGGGCTGCGCAGTTCAAAGCGGCGCATTCGTGGTCCGACCCACTTCGCATTGAGCCGCGGTTGAGTGGCAATTTTGGTGAGTTACGGGGCAACCATTTCCACACAGGCGTGGACCTCAAAACGGAAGGGCGCGAGGGTTTGGTGGTGATTGCAGCAACCGACGGTCAAGTGTCTCGCGTCAAGATGTCGCCATGGGGCTACGGCAATGCCTTGTACCTCGATGGACCTGACGGGGTGACCACCGTGTACGCGCACTTGCAAAGGTTCTCGCCTAAAGTCCAGTCTTGGGCTGTGGAGAGAACGTATGCGTTTCGGTCGTTGGGGTTGGATGCGTCGCCTCCAGCCTCTGCAGGATTGCATTTTCAGGCGGGCGACACGTTGGGTTGGAGTGGCAATTCAGGGGGAAGCGGGGGACCGCATCTTCACTTTGAAATCCGATCGACGGCCAACCAGCATCCTCTGAACCCCCTTGACGGGTGGTTGGAGAAGGTAGATACCAGGCCACCTGTGCTTCCCGCAGTGTGGGTGGAGTCGCCCACGGAGCGGATTCGCATGGACCTTCCCGTTTCGGACACGCTTGTGCTGCCCGGCAAGGCGCGCTTTGCCGTTGAGGGCTACGACCTGCTGGACGGGGCTTCGAACATCTGTGGGTTGCGCACCCTCGAGGCCGAGGTGATTTCAGCGTCGGGGGAGACGTTGCTGACCCACCGTGCGTCATGGGAGGAACTTGATTTTGGGGTCAACAAAGACATGAATGCCCATGCGTTTTATCCCGTGTGGTCGACTGAACGAGATCAGGTTCATCGGCTTCATCGCCTTCCCACAAATCGCTTGGGCATTTACACGACGCCCCCGAGCGAAGGGTGGGTGGAGCTCAATCCTGGCACGCGGGCGGAGCTGCGGGTGGCGGCAACCGATGCAGCAGGCAACGCGACATCGGTCCGCGTTCCGTTGATGGGCGGATTGCCCGTCAGCCCAGCGGATTGGGTGTGCGACGAGTTGGATGCACAAGACCATGGTGAATGGAACGTTGAACCAGGTCTTGCTGGAACGCAGAGCCATGGGAGATTTGAGTTTGCCTGGAAGGCAGGAACATTTTTTGAGTCTGAGACGATGTGTGTGAATGTCCGGGAAAACGGCCGAACGCTCGAGATGATGCCCACCGCAGCGCCCTACCGCAAATCCATCCAAGTCCAATGGCCTGTGCCTTCTTCGGGGACAGTGTGGGAAGGGGCTTGGTCCATTTTGCCTGGCGACACCCTGCCTTCCGACCGGTGGTTGGCGGTTCAGCGCAAGGAGAGGGGAGAGGTGGCGCGCACCGCGGTCGCATCTTGGCTGGATTCAGCGTGGAAGGTTGATTTGTCCCGTGGCGGGAAATGGACCCTGGAACGGGACACGGTGGCGCCCCGTGTGCTTCCGTACCACAGTGGTACGCCGCTCGTGGCTTCAGGCGACGCGGTTTGGTATGTAGAGGATGGGCTCTCGGGCATTGCAGATGTGCAGATGACCATTGAGGGACGCTGGGCCCGGGCGGTTTGGGACCCCAAACGAAACATGGTGACCTACGAAGCCGCCGATGCCATTCATCCCCGTGGTCTGCCGTGTTCGGTGACGTTGCAGGTCACGGATGAGGTGGGCAACATCCACACTTGGCAGCGCACTCTGGCTTGGCCGTGAAGGACGGCCTTCAGCGCTTGTTTTGGATCAAGCTGTAATCGAGGAAATAAAGGGCACGGATGGAGACGGAGTTCGTGAATCCTTCCTCCAGCATGCTTTGCCAATTGTTCCAATACCCTTCCGGAAGGTTTGTGCCTGCCTCGTTGAGGGTGTTTTTCCACACCACACTCAATTCACTTCCCGGAGAGAAAATCCAGCGGTAGACGAGGTCCACACTCCAGGCATTGTAGTTCAGGTCGCGGCTTGACGTGCCGGTGGCCTCGTCGAGCAGAAGCTCGTTGAACGGCGTGTCTGCGTTGAGGCTGCCGTCGGTGTTCAGTTCATAAAATTGGTGGTAGTCTACCACGCTCCAATAGTGCCGGATGCGGGCAGACAAGCTGGACGTGGGGGTGAAGATGTAGCTCGCATTGAGCACGTGGGTGTGGCTTGTGTTCTCACGGCGCCCAAACAAACTCACGGGCCCTTCAAAGGCATCTTGTTCCAAAGAGGCCCAGCCGCGCTCATTGTGTCGCACTTGCCAGCTCCACACGTAGTCCACACTCAACCTGTCACTGAATCGGAAGCGAGGCGCGAGGCGAAGGAAAAATTCATTCCAGTCCGAGGTTTCTGGCCGCCACCTGCGCTTGATGAATCCATCCAGTGCAAAGGCACGCCGGTAATCTGTGGACGTCACGAATTCTGCCGACGTCCATCGAGGGGTCTCAAAGGGGATGGCTTCCAAGCGCGATGCAAACCAGTCCTTTCCGTTTCGCGGTTGCCCTTCCAATTCGAATTTGTTGAACCAAAACGTCTTGGACACAGCGGACCATTCCGCACCCCACGAGGTGTTGCTGTAGGCCCGCGGCGCAAAGAGGTGATTGATTTCTGCATCCAAAGACCACCACATGCGGTTGAAAGCGCCGAAGGGTTGGTAAATGCCGTACTCGAGGTTTCCAAATGTGACGATTTCGTTCGGTGCGGCGAGGTAGCCGAGGTCGTTGGGGTTGTAGTTCTCCGATTCGCGGTAGTGTCCCAAACTTCCCCGCAATTGTCCCGACGTTTTGGACACATTCACGCCCCAACGGTACCCCTCATCGTGGGAGGAGGTGTCGCCTTGGGCCATGGTGTTTCTCGCCGCATTTCCGGTGAGCGACCAGCTGTTGGCTTTGTTTCGGAAACTGTATTCCGTGCCTTGCACGTAGGCGTCTCGCTCGTCCTCAGAACGGAGGGTGTTGGTGCTGAGCAGAGTGATGAAACCGTTGTTGGGCAGGTTTTGGTCTGCCACGGTCACGTTGTAGGACGTCAGTGCATTGCTTCCGTTCGTGGTGTCTCGCGCAAAAGCTTGAAAGACGCCGATGCCTGTGCTCGAGGCCGTACGTCCGCTGAATTTGGTGGCGTTGAAGAGTTGTCCTTCAGAACCCACGCGTCGGCTGTAGAACAAGCCGCCTTTGTTGAACAGGTCGGTGCCCTCCAAGAAGAAGGGGCGGTTTTCAGCAAAGCGCACTTCGTACGGACTGAGGTTGAGCACGAGGTTGTCCGTGACCACCTGGCCAAAGTCAGGGACCAAGGTCATGTCCACTGTGAATGCATCGCCGATGCCGACTTTGGCGTCAAGGCCACCATTGACTGGCGCAGCCCATTGCCGGTCACCTTGGTCATCCACGGCGGTCGTGGCGTAGGCGCTGACATAAGGGAACAAAGCGACCCTCGGAGGGGTGTCCACGCCTTGGATGCCGCGAAGAACGCCGCCTTGGTTGACCATGCCATTCATGGTGGGGTCGAGGGCGTTCCACACGGTTTCTTCTCGCGAACGGCGCACGGTCCGCCAAATGTTCATGCCCCATTCTTGTCCCACACCCTCAGGCAGTGTGGGCATGCGGAATTGGCTCCACGGCACGCGGATTTCTGTGGACCACCCACCAGAGTGAATTTGGCTTTGGACCTCCCAAACCCCGTTCCATGCATCGTCCGACCCTTGCGCGTTCATGATGAAATCGTTGAGCGCCCCCCGTGGTGTGGTGCTGAAGCCCACCGAGTTGATGCCGTCGTTGTACGGACTGAACCAGATGCCAAACTCGTCTGAGTTTTCCACCTGATCTCGCACACTCAACTGCTGCAGGATGGAATCCGGTGCGGTGTCATGCATCTGTGCAGCGATGTACAGATTTTGGTCGTCGTAGGCAATCCACACCTCGGTGAGGTGGGTGGGGGCACTTTGCGGAAACGGGCGACTTTGGGTGAAATGCGCGGCACTCGGGGCAGTCTGCCAAATGTTCTCTTGCACCAAGCCATCGAGTTGGGGAGGCGTGTCGATGCGAAACGCCCTGGCCACTTGGTCGGTCAAATTGAAGGGCGCTTGGGCTTTCATGCCCCAACAGCACCCCACCAAAAACGTGCCCAGAAGGGCGTGTTGGATGTGTTTGCTCAACGGTAAATGCGTTGGTTGTTCAACCAGCTTTGGTAAGCCCGGGCGTTGCGTAAATGTTCTCTGTAGGTTCGGGCAAAATCATGGGTGCCATCTCCTCCCGGTTTGGCGCACATGTACAAAAATGCGTGTTCAGCAGGGTGCAAGACGCTCTGCAGGTATCGCGGGTCCACATACCGAATCGGCCCCGGAGGCAGCCCGCGGTATTTGTAAGTGTTGTACGGCGAATCAACCTCTTTGTGCACGTCCAACACCCGACGAATGGAAGGATCTCCGAGGGCGAAAATGAGGGTGGGGTCCGCTTGCAAGGCCATGCCTTTGTTCAACCGGTTGAGGTACAATTCTGCCACAGCAGGCGCCTCAGAAATCACGGCAGTCTCCGCTTGTACGATGGAGGCCAACACAGTGGCTTCCTTGGGCGACAGTCCCTGGGCCCTTGCCGCAGCCACGCGATCTTCGTTCCACCAGCGCGCGTGCTCGAGGAGAAGCCTTTCGCCCAACACTTGGGCGTCGGTTTCCCACCACATCTCATAGGTGTTGGGAAGCACCCGCCACATCACGGAGTCTTGGGCAAGCATGTGCGCCACTTCTGTGCTGTCGGCGTGAATGCGCCGAGTCGCGGTCCCCGCAACGGGGCCGACGTCCCGACCCGATCGAACGACAACCTTCACGGCTTCTCGGTTGCCCGTCACAAGTCGCGCTGCGCTGCTCTTCACGGACTCACCTGCAGGAAAGCGATAGCGGCCAGCTTTCAAACGTCCTTCCCATGACCGCATCTCCACGTGGTCAAGAACCCGCTGACCGGAAGGGGGGAGTTGCGCCTGAAGCCGGGCCATGTGTTGCACGGCATTGTCTCCGGGCCACAGTTCAACTGTGACATCTTCGTCGGTCCACGTGCCGGCCATCCAGCGGTTCCACGCCAGCCACGAAAGCCCCAATCCAAGGCCAAGGACCAAAAATGCTCCTGTGAGAACCCCTCTTTTGCTCATGTCTCTGCGATTTCACGGCGCTCACCGTCCAAAAAAAGCTGCAAGGTGACCACATCCATCCAGCCTCCCTGAGGGGTCCGAATCCACTGTTCCCGGCGTCCCGTCGTGCGGTAACCTGCGCGCTCAAACAACCCGAGCGAGGCGACGTGGTCGGCCGGGACCTCGGCGTACAATTGCCTCAGTCCCAAATGAGACAAGGCGTGGTCCCGAAGAAGCGCCAAACCGGCCTTGGCATGGCCCGCACGTCGTTCTGAGACATCGATGAATACGGCCACACCTGCCCGAAGCTGACGTGGCTCAAAGTCATACAAGTCTAGCGCCCCTGCAGTGCGCCAAGGCGAACCAGCATCGTCGCGGGTGTCGAGCATCCAACGCCATTGACGATCACGGTACAGGTCGTGATTGCCCGTGGCGAATTGGGTCATGGCCTCCACGCTGACGGGCAAGACACTGGCGCCCATCCACCAGTCTTCACTGGCATTTTCCCAGGAGTGCAAGGCGTGCACATCGGCCAATTCCATGGCGCGCAGTCGATGGTGGTCGCAGGTCAACACGCTGCGAAGATAGCCGTACCTTCGGCCCCATGTGGAGATTGGTAACAGCCCTTGGATTGGGGGTCTTATTTGTCGGGTGCACCGTCAACCAAGACCTGATGTTTCGCACGGAGGCAGATCACGTTTTTGACCCGCTGAGTGACACCCAACATGAAGCCTATACGCTTGCGCCCAACGACCGTTTGCAACTGCAGTTGTTCTCCAACCGCGGCCAACGATTGATGGCCATGACTGCGGGTTCCGCAACGGACAACCAAGGCGCCAACATGTTCCAGCAGCAACAGCGCGCCATGTTTACCTACCGCGTTGAACTCGACGGCACGGTGGAATTGCCGGAAGTGGGTGCCGTCATGTTGGCTGGACTGACCTTGGACGAGGCGGAGCGAAAAATCGAAGCAGCGTACGAGTCGGAATACGTCGACCCTTATGCGTTGCTGCAAGTGGTGAACAACCGTGTTCTTGTGTTTCCCGGTGAGGCGGGGCAGGCGACGGTCATCACCCTCCAAAACCAAAATACGACTGTCATCGAAGCGTTGGCCCAAGCCGGAGGCCTTCGCCAGCGTGGCCGCTCCAGACAGATCAAGCTCATTCGTCAGCGCGGCAAAGAGAACCTCGTGTACCATATGGATTTGAGCACCGTGGATGGGTTGGAGGCCGCGCGTACCATTGTCCAAGCCAACGACATCATCTATGTCGATTCCAACCCTCAAGTGGTCAGGGAGGTCTTGGCCGACGTGTCTCCGGTGGCCCAATTGGTGACGACGTTCACGTCGTTGTGGTTGACGTATCAAGTACTGCTGGCTCAAGATTGATGGAAGTTCAAACCACCCCTTTGGAAGGATTGTTGCTCGTGCGCCCGCGCACTTTCGCAGATGAACGGGGATCTTTCTCGGAAACGTGGAATCAACGTGCATTCGACGAGGCCGTGGGCGAGGAGGTCCGGTTTGTTCAAGCCAACGAGAGTCGTTCCAAAGCCGGAGTGTTGCGCGGATTGCACTTTCAAGCGCCTCCGCACGCCCAAGGCAAATTGGTGCGCGTGGTGCAGGGGAAGGTCTTGGATGTGGCGGTGGATTTGCGCAAGGACAGCGCGACGTATGGACAACACCATGCAGCCTTTTTGACCGAGGAAAACCGGTGGCAGTTTTTCATCCCACCGGGATTCGCCCACGGTTTTGCGACGCTCGAAGAGGACACCGTGTTTCACTATCTGTGCACCAACCTCTATCACCCCGAATCTGAGGGTACGTTGTTGTGGAACGATCCTGACCTTGGAATCGACTGGGGCATCGATGCGCCTTTGGTGAGCGACAAAGACGCCCAAGCCAAGGCATTTGCGACGTTTGAGTCGCCCTTTGTGCGGTGATCCAGCACCGCATTTGAAAGTCACACTTATCGAAGAGGGCCTGTTGGAAAGGAACGATGCCCCGGCCCAATCTGGCGTGCATGACGTTGCATCTTGGGAGCCATGTCCATGGTTCCAAAACCCCCAATGATTGCCGCGTTTGCCCTGTTCCTCGGCGCAGGTGCGTGGTTCAGTTCCTCTTCTGTGGCGAGCAAAGTCCCGGATTTTGTGGATGCTTCAAAGCGTCATGCCCCAGTCATTGCCCCGGCCATGCCCGGTGCCTTGACCTTGTTTGAAGAGCCTGTGCCGCTGGAGGCCTTTGGCGTGCGGGAGGCGTTGGATCGCGAATTGGTGGTCAACACCTACCGGCACAGCTCCACCATTCTTTACCTCAAGCGTGCCGCACGTTGGTTTCCAATCATGGAGCCGATTTTGGAAGAGGAAGGGGTTCCCGCAGACTTCAAATACCTCGCGGTCATTGAGAGCGGCTTAAGCCAGGTGGTGAGTCCGGCAGGCGCTTCTGGTTTTTGGCAATTCATGAAGCGGACGGCGCCCGAGTACGGTCTGGAAGTCTCCGCCACGGTGGACGAGCGGTACCACGTGGAAAAGGCGACACGAGCGGCATGCGCTTACCTCAGGGAGGCGCACGCGCGTTTTGGCAGTTGGGTGCTCGCCGCGGCGTCCTACAACATGGGCCGAACCGGGGTGGCCAAGGCCTTGGACGCGCAGCAGGTGTCCACGTATTGGGACCTTCATTTGAACTCTGAAACGGCGCGTTACGTGTACCGCTTGTTGGCCCTTCGGGAAGTCATGGAATCTCCTGAGATGTATGGATTCCACTTGGGACGCCAAGACGTGTATGCTCCTCTGGATTGCCGAACGGTGAACGTGTCCAGCGACATTGCCAACCTCGCTGAATTTGCCCTTTCCGAGGGCACGACGCTTCGGGAATTGAAAGCGATAAACCCCTGGCTTCGTGACACCCACCTCCAAGTTCCGGAAGGAAAATCTTACGCCGTGTCGGTGCCTGCTTGAAAACCCCCAACGTGGATGGCAGAGGTTTTAAGCCGCTTGAGCCCCTCTTCTTCAACCACGTAACGGGCCTCAACCCCGGGCTGATGGAGCGCTTCCATCACATCGAGCACTGCGCCTGCCGGCACCCTCGCATCGTGAAGGGCGCGATGAAGATCCTTCCAAGCCCAGTCTTTGGAGGCTTCGTTGAGGGCAACCATCAGACGCTCTCTGTGCATGACGCGTGAGGCGTTGGTGTCAAATGCCTCCTCAGAAAGCAACCCTTCCATCCCGAGGGAGCGACAAAGCCCCTTGAATTGGGCGTCGCTTCCCACCGCCAGCACAAGCTGTCCGTCTGCGCATTGAAGAAGGTCCCCGTAGGGCGCAATGTTGGGGTGCGATGAACCCTGACGTTGAGGCGTCCTGCCATTGATCAAGGCATTGGTGCCTTGGTTGGCGAGTGCAGTCAGACCTGAGCCAAGAAGGCTGACCTCGGCATACCATCCCCGGCCCGTTTTTTCGCGCTGATAGAGTCCGCCAAGAACCGCAGCGCGCATCTGGTGGGAGGCCAAGATGTCCATCAGGGCCACGGGCATGCGGGATGGTGGCTTGTCCGGATGTCCGTTCATGGACATGAATCCGGTTTCTGCCTGAATGACCACATCGTAGGCCAGCCGCGAGGGGTCCATGTCATGTCCCACAAGCCGAATGTGGACCAAAGAAGGGAATGATGCCCGGAGTTCGTGCGGCAAAAGCCCCATGCGCTCGAGGTCTCGCCATTTCATGTTTTGCAACAAAATGTCGGTATCCGCGAGTTGGTCCCGAAGCCATGCGCGGCCATGGTCTGACTTCAGGTCGCAGGTGGCGCTGCGTTTTCCGGTGTTGGCCGAGGAGAAGTAGGCTGAAGTTTGGTCTGTGGCTTCACCTTGGGCGTGCCACGTCCGGGTGACATCTCCTCCAGGTGCTTCCACCTTCAGCACGTCGGCGCCGCATTCGGCCAAAAAAGAACCCGTCAACGGACCTGCAAGCACACTCGACAAGTCCAGCACTTTGAGTCCTTGCAACAATCCGTTCATGCCTACAAGGTACGCGCAACGCGCAGAGTCAGGAAGCGGCAGACAACGCTGCTTTGTACGTGTCGATGGCGCGTTGGCGTGCCATTTTGTGGTCCACGATCGGGGCGGGGTAGGCCGCGGTTCCCCATTCGGAGACCCATTGTTTCACGTACTCGAATTCCCGGTCAAACTTCTGCAATTGCGATGTGGGGTTGAAGACCCGGAAGTAGGGGGCAGCATCACATCCGGACCCCGCAGCCCATTGCCAGCCGCCCACGTTGCTGGCAAGTTCAAAGTCGAGCAGGTGCGCTGCAAAGTGACGTTCCCCCAATCGCCAATCCAAAAGGAGGTGCTTGCAAAAAAACGAGGCCACCACCATTCTCACGCGGTTGTGCATGAAGCCCGTGGCAAGCAGCTCTCGCATGCCGGCATCGACGAGGGGATACCCCGTTTTGCCTTGGGTCCAACGTTCAAAGTGTTCGTCGTCATGTCGCCATGGTACGTGGTCGTACTGCGGACGGAATGAATTCTTCATGCTGTGCGGAAAAGCGTGCATGATGTGCTGGTAGAAGTCGCGCCAAATCAACTCGGTCAACCACTTTTCGCTGTGCTTGAATCCCGCCCTGGCCGCTTCTCGAATGCTCATGGTGCCAAACCGCAGGTGTACGCTCAGCCGGGAGGTGCCTTGAACCGAAGGCACGTCGCGCAGGTCGGCGTACTTGGCAAGCACATCCTTGGAGAGGACGGCTTCCGGCGCGGCAATGCTGCTCCGTTCAAAGCCCATGGACTCCAAAGAAGGCACAGCCGAAGAGGTCCAATTGTGCAGGGATCCCAAATGCGATTCAGAGGGGGCGGAAGTCATGTTCTCCTTGGTCAGATTCAAGTGCCATCGCTTGCTGAAGGGCGTGAATACAGTGTAAGGAGTGCCGTCTGGTTTCATGACCTCGCCGGGCGCTTGAATCACGTGGTCAGTGAAGGTGTGAAAAGTCACCCCGTGTTGCTCGAGGTCGGCTTTAACTTGCGTATCGCGTGTTTGGGCGTAGGGCTCGTAATCCTCATTCGTATACACCGCTCGAACCTGTCCCGACGCGGCAAGGGCCGCCAAGACTTCGACGGGATTTCCGTGGGTGACGTGCAATGCTCCACCGCGCTCGAAGGCTTCTTTTTGGAGTTGCGAGATGCGGTCGTGCAGAAATGTGACGCGCGCGTCCACCGGGCTGTCCAGACGTTCCAAAATGTTCTTGTCAAACACGAACAGAGGTACCACGGGTAAACCAGAGGTCAGTGCCGCATGGAGGGCGCGGTTGTCCTGCCAACGCAGGTCGCGACGAAACCAATGGATAACAACCGGGGAGTCAAAGGAGGGGATGGACATGGAGGAGCGGTTGAGAAAATGTTGGGCAAGGAAACGGCCCGCTCCCGCGGGCCGCCCTTTTGTTCCAAAAACTGGATCAAAACACCTTACGATCTCGTGAATGGCTTGCACTCACAACTTCAGGAACAGGCCATCTACAGAAAGGTTCAACGGCTGCGAACTTTTTTTTCTGAGTGGTGTTCATCCTCAGAACCTAAAACCATTATTCAGTCTTATGAAGCATTTTTTTACTCTTATTGCTGCTGCAATGACATTCATGGTCTCCGGATGGAGCCAAACCGTGGTCGACATCGTGGTCGACAGCGAGGACCACACCGTACTTGAAGCTGCCGTCGTGGAGGCAGGCCTTGTGGAGACCCTCCAAGGGGAAGGACCATTCACCGTGTTTGCACCCACCGACGCCGCATTTACAGCTCTGTTGACAGGCCTTGGCGTGGAGGCAGCAGATTTGCTCGGTCTGCCCCAATTGGGAGACATTTTGACCTACCACGTTGCAGGGGTCGAAGCGATGAGCACAGACCTTTCAGATGGCCAAATGGTCACCACCGTCAACGGTCAGGACGTCACCATTGCCATCATGGATGGGACTGTGATGATCAACGGCGCAGCCACGGTGACTGTGGCGAACATTGACGCCACCAACGGCGTCGTCCACGTGATCGATGCGGTACTCGTTCCAGCCATCATCAACGGTTGCACCGACATGATGGCGTGCAACTACAGCTTGGTGGCGAACACGGATGACGAATCTTGCGTGTTGCCAGGCGACATGTGTGACGACGGCGACGACGCCACGGTCAATGACATGGTCGGTGAAGATTGCATGTGTGCAGGCATCCCCGCTACGGTGGTTGACATCGTGGTCAACAGTGAGGACCACACCTTGCTCGAGGCAGCCGTCGGCGCTGCCAACCTCGCAGACGCATTGAGCGCAGAGGGGCCATTCACGGTTTTTGCTCCCACCGATGCAGCCATCACAGCGTTGGTCGAGGCCCTCGAAATCACGGCCGAAGATTTGTTGGCATTGCCCAACCTCGGCGAGATTCTCCAATACCACGTGGTGGCGGGTGCAGCGATGAGTGGCGATTTGACCGACGGTCAAGAAATTGAAACGTTGCTCGGTGAGAACGTGACGGTGACCATCAACGCAGAAGGTGTATTCATCAACGATGCCCAAGTGACTGCGGCTGACATTGAAGCGGGCAACGGCGTGGTGCACGTCATTGACGCGGTGTTGTTGCCACCCGCGCCTGTGACCAATACTGTGGTGGACATCATCGTGAACAGTGAAGATCACACGTTGCTTGAAGCGGCTGTCATTGCCGCGGATCTCGCGGACGCGTTGAGCGCGGAGGGTCCATTCACGGTGTTTGCCCCGACCGACTCTGCAATCACAGTGTTGGTGGAGGCACTTGAAATCACTGCTGAGGATTTGTTGGCGTTGCCCAACCTCGGAGAGATTCTCCAATACCATGTGGTGGCTGGCGCAGCGATGAGCGGCGATTTGACCGACGGTCAGGAAATCGAGACTTTGCTCGGGAGCAACGTGACGGTTACAATCAACACCGAGGGCGTATTCATCAACGATGCCCAGGTTACTGTGGCTGACATTGAGGCCGACAACGGTGTGGTGCACGTCATCGATGCAGTGTTGTTGCCCCCAACCCCAGACAACATCGAAGAGGCCATTGCTGACTGGACCATCATGCCCAACCCTGCGAAAGACGCCATCACCTTGACGGGTGTTGCTACTTCAGCGCGGATTGCAATGATTGATTTGACGGGTCGCACGGTGCGTGAGTTCGCTCAAGGCACAACCGTCTTGTCTGTCGGAGACATGCCAAGAGGAACGTACCTGTTGACAGTCACTGAAGGACGAAACATTCGGACGCAGAAGGTTATGGTGCAGTAAGGCACCGATTGAAACCATGGAAAAGGCCCCTTTCGAGGGGCCTTTTTTGTGTCTTAAATGTCTCAAATGGGGCGTGTGCCCGGTCAGGAGGTGCAGTGCTTCAGCGCGCCCAACAGATCAGGGTGTTTCCATTGGAACCCGTTGTCGAGGAGGCGAGAGGGGCGCACGTTTTGGCCTTCAAGCAGAAGCGACGACATCTCGCCCATGGCCAAAGCGAGGGCAAAAGCAGGGACCTTGGGCGCCCAATGCCGACGATTCAGGGCCTTCGCCAAGAATTGGGAGAATTCCCCGTTGGTGTTGGCTCGGGGTGCCACGACGTTGTAGGCACCGGAGACCTCTGGCGTGGCAGCAGCCCATCTGATGAACTGGATGACGTCCTCGAGGTGAACCCAACCCATATGTTGTTGACCTGATCCCAGAGGGGCGCCAAGGCCAAATTTGTAAATCGGGAGCAGCTTGGCCAAGGTGCCCCCGTCGGGCGACAGCACCAACCCCAGACGCATCCGGACCAGGCGAAACGGTGAGCGGTCCTCAGGCAGCGATGCACGCTCCCACGCTTCAGCGACATCCGCGAGGAAGCCTTGACCTTTGGCGGATTGCTCGTCGCAAAGCTCCGGCGCATGGCCATAGATGCCGATGGCAGAGGCTTGAATCCATGTGCCTGAGAACCCTGTCTGAATCAACACTTCGCGCAGCAAGTGGGTGCCCAGCGTCCGGCTTTCGAGGATGGCCCGACGGTGTGATCCTGTCCAGCGTTGGCCTACAGAGGCCGCGGCCAAATGGACCACCACGTCCACACCCTCCAGGGCTTCCAAAGGGAATTCACCTCGAGAAGGAGACCACACAAACGGGGTCGAACCGTGAACGGATCGCGCACTGCGTCCGACGGTTCGAACTGCGTGTCCTTCGTCGACCAGCGCCTTGACCAAGGCCTGCCCGATCATTCCTGTGGCGCCTGTCACCATCCAAGATTGAAGTTTCATGCGTATCTTATAGTTTGGAGTGCTTCTCTGGACACACTAACCACTTGACTGACCCCATGTTCGATTCACCCTCGCGACTCGGCTTCACCGGCGTGTTGACAGCTTTTTGGCTGTGGCTTTCGGTGCTCGGCATCCAAGCGCAGGGAGACGTTTATTTGGACGAGGGGGTGATGTCCCACAACATGGAAGCGGTGGCTTTCATTCCCAAAGCGGACATGTTGACGGAAAAAGTCAACGACATCGCCTCGTGGCACGACGAGGAAGAAGGCATCACGTACTTGCTCGTGGGATGTGAAAACGGCACGGCTCTGTTCCGGATGTTGCCCGGCGCACGTCCCATCTTCATGGGGAAGTTGCCCACCCAAACCGTGACGAGCTTATGGCGAGACATCAAAGTTGTCCATGACCACGCCTACATCGTGAGTGAAGCGCCAGCCCATGGTATGCAGGTGATGCATCTTGAAGCACTTCGGGCGTGGTCACCGCTGGAGGGTCCTGTAACGTGGGCGGCTGACACTGTGGTTTCGCCCCCCAGCACGGCGCACAATGTGGTGGCCTTCGAAGAAGCCTCTAAAGTTATTCAGGTGGGAACGTCCACGATGGGCGGTGGCGCGGCCATCTTTGACGTGTCAGACCCGTTGGCTCCTTCATTGATTGGGGGCGTGAGCGAGTGGGGCAGCCTTCACGACGCGCAGGCTTTGATTTACAATGGTCCTGACGCCGCACACGTGGGCAAGGAAATTTTGTTCGCGGCAGGTGGGGAGAGCCTCTGGATTTTGGACATCACCGACGCGAGCGACGTCCAGCTGATTGGCGCTTCGACCTACACCAATCCGCACTTTTCGCATCAGGTGTGGGTCTCTGACACGCATGACCATGCCTTTTTGGGTGATGAGTTGGATGAGACGTCCGCAGGGGGAGCCACTCGGACGGTGGTGTTTGATTTGACCGATCTGGACCATCCTCAGGAAGTAGAGGTGTATCAAGCCGAGACCACGGCGTCAGACCACAATCAATACACCCACGGGGAGTGGTTGTTTCAAAGCAACTATCGTGCGGGATTGCGTATGCTTAGCGATGCTTGGCCGCAACCCAATGTCCTGACGGAGCGCGGTTTTTTTGATCCGCTGGAAGAAAGTTCCGGACCAGGCTTCCAGGGCGCTTGGTCGCATGTCATTTGCGAGGAGGAGGGAGTCTTGGCGTTCACCTCCATCAACGAAGGCCTTTGGGTGGTGCGTCCCCGTTTTGCCCGCTTGGACAACGTGGCGATCAGCCTCTGTGAACCAGGGACCATCCCGACACCCAATGTGTGGAGCATGACATTGAAAGTCGAAGAGGGGTGGGCGTTTCCGATCGACGTTCATGTGGAGGGGGTGGTGATGACTGCGGGGCAAGACAACGATTGGACGGTCACGGAGCCAGGAAGCACCCTGCTTTATTTTGAGGCTTGGGGCTTGTCCGGTGTGCAGCCCAGTGTCAAACTGACTTCCCAGCGTTCCACGTGGTCATTGAACATGTTGACTCCTGACGCCCTTTGGTTTGCGCACTACGAGGACGCCGACGGCGATGGATTTGGCAATCCCAACATGCCCGTATGGGGTTGTGGAGATTTGCCCGGCACCTCGACGTTGCCCTTGGATTGCCAAGATTGGAATGCCAACACCTACCCACAGGCCCCAGAACTTTGTGACGGATGGAACAACGACTGTGACGACGAAGTCGATGAGGGAACGGCCCAGCTGGTGTGGTATGCCGATGCAGATGGCGACGGGTTTGGCAATCCCAATGCACCGGTGGCGTTGAGCTGCACCCCGTTGACTGAACGCGTCCTGACGCCCGGAGATTGCAACGATTTTGAAGCGACAATGTACCCTGGTGCACCGGCTTTGGAAGATGGCATGGACAACAACTGTGACGGGGTCATTGCCGACCTCGAACTCAACCCATGTCCAGGTGATTTTGATTTGGACGGCAACCGGACCATCAACGACATGCTTCAGCTCCTCTCCAATTTTGGGTGCGAGGCAGGTTGCTCCTCGAGCATGGACAACCAAGACACCGTCGATACTGCGGATTTGCTGGTGTGGCTTGGCGTTTTCGGATTGGATTGCGACTGAGCGGTCGTGCTGCGCGGCTCAATGCTCCGCTTGTTGCTGCTCGTGCATGGTGGCGTACAGGCCACCAGCTTGAAGCAGCTCGGCATGCGTGCCTTCCTCCACCAGTTTCCCTTCGTCCATGACGAGGATGCGGTCGGCGCCTCGAAGGGACGCCAAGCGGTGACTGACCATGATGGTACATGCGGATTCTTGTCGTTGGATGGCGGACAAAATGGCGTCCTCCGTCTCGGTGTCCACCGCGGACAAACAGTCGTCGAGCAGCAACATTTTGGGGGCCTTGATGAGCGCTCGCGCGATGCTGACGCGCTGTTTTTGCCCGCCGCTCAAGTTCACCCCACGTTCCCCAAGCAGGGTGTCGTAGCGATGCTCAAATCCCTCGATGTCCTCTGCAACTCCTGCGTCTGTCGCGGCTTGTTCAATTTGGGCCAAGGAGGGGGTGTCGTGTTCGCTACCAAAAGCGATGTTGTTGGCAATCGTGTCGCTGAACAAGAACACGTCTTGGGGGACGTAGCCAAATCCTGCCCGCAAGGCCTTCAATTCCCATTCGTGGAGGGGCGTTCCATCCAGGGCAATCGTGCCGGAGGATGGATCCATCATTCTCATGGCCAACTGCAGGATGGTGGATTTGCCGCTGCCCGTGCGTCCCGTGATGCCCAAGGTTTCTCCCGCGTTCACCGAGAAGCTGACTTGGTTCAAGGCTTGGATGCCGGTCTCGGGATAGGTCCAAGTGACGTTGTCAAACGTCAAGGCTGGGCTGGTGGACAGGGCCGTCGTTCGTGCTTCAGGTGCCGATTGAACCGCGGGTTGAGCGTGCAAAAAGTCCAAGATGCGGGCCATGGAGGCTTCGGCTTTTTGAACCAAAGAAGTGACCCAGCCCACCGAGGCAAACGGCCATGTCAGCAGGTTGACGTAGAACACGAATTGGAAGATGTGACCCAAGTCCAAGTGGCCCGCAGCCACACGGTGACCGCCCACATATACGGTGAGGATTGTGCTGAGACCCACCAGCAACACAATCAGTGGCATGAACATGGCCTCCACTTTAACGAGGTCCAAAACCCGCATCTTGTAGAGGTCGGTTTCGACGTCAAACCGCGCGGCAGCGGCCTTTTCGCGGTGAAAGCTCTTCAGGACGCGCATGCCGGAAATGTGCTGTTGGACGAAGCTGGAGATGGCGCTTTGGGCTTGTTGCTTGGCGTCGCTTTTCCGATGGATGTTGGCGGAGATGAAGTAAATCCCTGCAGACATCAAAGGAAGGGGAAGCAGGGCAAAGGCCGTCAATACCGGGTCGATGTACAGCATGACGGCTACCACAAGAGACACCAAGACCGTCAGGTTCAAGGAGTACATGATGGCCGGGCCGAGGTACATGCGGACGTTGCTGACGTCTTCGCTGATTCGGTTCATCAAGTCCCCTGTGTCGTGGGCCTTGTAAAAGGTGGTGTCCAGCACTTGGTAGTGGTCGTAAATCGCGGCTTTCAAGTCGCACTCGACCAACCGACTCATGACGATGATGGTTTGGCGTGTGAGGAAGGAAAACACGCCTTTGATCAAGTACGCCAGCAGGAAAAGCCCCGCTTGCGCAAGACCAATCCAAACCACCAAGTCCAACACATCTTGACGGCTGGAAGGGACGAGGTCGGGCGCGACTTCAGCGCCCAATAGCGCACCGAGCGAGGTGAGGTTGTCAGGAATGCGAACCTCTTTGGAGGACAACTCGTCAAAGGTTGCCCCGTCGTTGAGGGGCACCAAGAAGTCGCGGTTGGCCTCGTTCAAAGCGTTGACGCCCTCCCCAATCATAGAGGGTGCCCACACGGCAAACACATTGGTGAATGCGATGAACAGCACACCCAGGAACAACCGCCCGCGGTAGTTCCAAATCATGGGGTTGAGGGAGAAAAGGGATTTCATCGTCGTCGCAGCCTCGCGTCAGAACGCAAAGTTCCACGAAACCGACGGCAAAATCGGGAAAAGGCTCACTTGTTTGGCCTGAATCTCCAGCGTTCCTTCTAGCAAGTCGCCTTCGTTGTCGAAGAACAGGAAGTAGGGGTTTGCGCGGTTGTAGAGGTTGTAGATGCTGAAGACCCAACGGCGGTCCACCTTGCGGTCGGTGTCGTTTTTCTTCGGGAAGAAGGTCGCGCTGATGTCTGCGCGGTGGTAGGGAATCATGCGGTAGCCGTTGCGCGACCCGTACACATCTGTGACATATCCTTCGAGGAAGTAGCGCTGCACAGGGAGGGTGAGGCTGTTTCCCGTGGCGTAGACGAAGATGGCCCCGAAGTTCCAACGCTTGCTCGGGGTCCAGTCGACGACCACGCTGAGGTCGTGACGTCGGTCAAACTTGGCAGGGAAGGGGTCGCCGTTGTTGAGTTCCTCAAACACCCGATCGGTCTTGCTCCAGGTGTAACCGATCCAGCCGTTCAGTTCGCCAAACTTGCGCTTCACGAAAAATTCTGCACCGTAGGAGGAGCCGTCCCCAAACACGAGGTTGTTGTCGGGATTGGTGCCGATGTTTTGGTCGGGGCGGGTGTTTTCTGCGTACTCGACGAGATTGCTGAGGTCTTTGTGGTAGAGCTCCACAGAACATTCCCATTCGCGGTTGGCCCCGAGGTCCACGAAGTACCCCGCGTTGATTTGACGTCCTCGTTGAGGCGGCACGAGGTCGGAGCTGGGCACCCAAATGTCCGTGGGCGTCGTGGTGGCCGAGAGAGAGGCCAGGTGGACGTATTGGTAGTTGATGGACCAACCCGCCTTAACGCTGCTGCGAGGGCCGGTCTTCAAACGTGCACTCAGACGCGGTTCCCAACCTCCGTATTGCTTGACGAGCTCTCCACCGCCGTAGTTGAGGGTGTCCGCGGGACTGAGCACGTTTTGCCCTGGAACAATGCGGGTGAAAGGGCCGACGTGGCGGAAGTCGCTGTATCGAACGCCTGCATTCACTTTCAAGGCGTCCGTCACATCGATGATGTCTTCGAGGTAGGCTCCGGACTCGTGGCTGTAGGCGACGGTGGCCTCTCCAAAGTCGAACTCGGTGTCTCCCTGTCTGAAGAAAAAGGAGGTGGGGACAAACTTGTGGTACACGTGGTCGACGCCGCCACGGACTTCGTGGCGAAGGTTGGGGTACCAGCTCAGCTGGGCTTTTTGCGTCCAATCCTGCACTCCGGACTCAAAGCCAAATTGGAAGTCGTCCTGCCCCGATTCAAAGGCAAAGTCGTAGCCTGTGTAAGACGCATTGATGTTCAAAAACAGTTTGTCGTTCACCACGTGGTTCCACCGCGAAGACACCATGGCGTTGCCCCAGGGGATGGATGCGCCAAATCCGGCATCGGCGCTGTTGAAACTGAAGACGTCACGGCCGAAGTATCCGGAAACAAAGACCTCGTCTCGGTCGGAGAAGCGGTGGTTGTACTTGGCGTTCAGGTCGTAGAAGAAGTAGCCTGACCCCGCGGCCTGTGTGGTCTCCACGTAAGGGCGGGACAAGATATCAATGTACGTCCGTCGGCCTGACACAATGAAGCTGGACACCCCCTTTTTCACAGGCCCTTCCAAGGTCAACCTGGAGCTGATGAGTCCGATGCCGCCACTGCCTTTCAACTCGTTGCGGTTGCCTTCCTTGAGCCCAAGGTCCAGCACGCTGGACACTCTTCCACCAAACCGCGCGGGCATGCTGCCTTTGTAGACTTCCACCGAGGAGATGGCGTCGGCGTTGAAGACACTGAAAAACCCAAACAAGTGGCTCGCGTTGTAAATGGCGGCGTTGTCCAGGAGCAACAGGTTTTGGTCGGGTCCTCCGCCACGAACGTAAAATCCGCTGTTCCCCTCGCCGGCGCTTTGGATGCCGGGCAGCATTTGGATGGCTTTCAGAACATCCACTTCTCCCATCAATGCAGGCAGACGTTGGATGGTCGCCATCGCCACCTCGGCCTTGCCTAGGGAGGTGCTCTCTGTGTTTTGGCCTGCGCTGCCCACCACTTCCGCGGCATCCACCTCGACCGATTGGGGCGACAAAGACACAATCCATTCGACGTTCTTGGATCCACCCACTTTGCGCGTGGCAGGGGCATAGCCAATGAACGTGCATTGCAGTTCTGTGGGACGACTTGGCAAGGTGAGGCTGTAGAAGCCGTAGACGTTGGTGGACACGCCTTTTCCCTGCGCCGCATCCAAGATGTTTGCACCGAAGATGTACTCGCCGGTGTTTTTGTCAGTCACCCGGCCGCTGATGGTGAAGGTTTGCGACCAACTTTGAATGCTTAGAAGTCCGCACACCAAAAGCAACCATGCTTGATGAAAACTGACTTGAAATTGTGGATGCGATGTCATGGCAAAGGGAAGGGGCGCAAAAGTACCTCACGTACATTGGTGCCGAGTGAAAAACAATCCCAACCCTCTCAGGTTCGCCGCGTGGTGCGCGATTTTTCTCGCGGGTTGCACCGCGTCCACCCCGTTTGAGGATCACCGGGTTTTTCGCTACAACGAGAGTGCAGCCATCACCAGTCTTGATCCCGCGGCAGCGCGCAGTTTGGAGCACATGTGGGTGGTCGACCAGTTGTACGATGGGTTGGTAGAGTTGGGGCCAGACTTGACGGTCCTCCCTTGCCTCGCCAAGTCTTGGACGTTTGACGAAGCACGGCTGGCTTATCAGTTTCGGTTGCGAACGGACGCGGTCTTCACGACCGGACGCCCCGTTCAAGCCAACGACGTGGTCTTTTCCTTGGAGCGGCTGCGCGATCCGGAGGTGGTGTCTTCGGGAGGGTGGATTATGGATGCGGTTCGCCCGAAGGGCATTGTCGCACTGAACGACACCACAGTGGAAGTGAGGCTCCGAGAGACATATCCGCCGTTTTTGGGGTTGTTGACGACGGCGTACGGGAGCATCATCGACCACGAAGCAGCATCCGAAGAGGGAAATGATCTGCGCGACAATCCAGCAGGTTCGGGGCCTTTTCAGCTGGCTTGGTGGATGCCGGATGCCGGTCTTGTGTTGCACCGCCACGAGGGGTATTGGGAGAAGGATGCCCAAGGCAGCGCCTTGCCTTATCTCCACGCGGTGCATGTGGATGTGGTTCAAGACATGGGGGCGGAATGCCTCGGATTGACCCAAGGGCGGTACGATTTCATGAGTGGCCTTCATCCTGCGTACATGGAGACCCTGCTGGATGAGACAGGGACGCTCCGGCCATCCTTCGAAAACATGCTGAAGCATCTTCACGTACCATTTCTGAAGACCGACTATCTGGGGGTGGTGTTGGATGGGGCGGAAACCCCGGATGCCCTTCGTGATGCGCGGGTGCGGAGGGCGATGAGTTTGGCTTTGGACCGACATGGACTCGCCCGTCACCTGCGGCGCAACGCAGTGACCCCTACAGATCATTTTGTCCCGCCGACCATGTTGGGCCGAGACGCCGTTCATCCTGTGACGCAGGATGTCGAGGAGGCGTTGGCGCTGCTCGAAGCAGCAGGATATCCAGAGGGGCGAGAGGTGGGGGAGATCGTGTTGAGCACGACCTCAGATTACGTCGACATGTGTGCGGCTTTTCAGCACGATTGGGCCCAATTGGGTCTGGATGTGAAGGTGGATGTCGTTCCGGCTTCCGTTCATCGCGAACGCGTTGCGCAGGGGGGGACCGCCATGTTTTACAAGTCGTGGTTGGCCGACCACGCAGATGCTGAGAATTTCTTGGGACTGTTTGTGGAGGCGAATTTTTCACCGGGAGGACCCAACTACACGCACTACCGCAATCCCGAGTTCGAGCGTGGGTTCCAAGGTGCGCTTTTGCAGGCCGACCGCACTGGAGCGCGGCTCGAGACATACCGGTTGCTCGATGAGCTCATTCACGAGGACATGCCCGTCATTCCGCTGTTTCACGACCAAGTCACGCATTTTGTGTCTCACCGGATTGAGGGGTGGCCCATTCATCCTGTGAACAGGCTGGATTTGCGTCGCGTGGTGAAGCGTTGAGTGTCAGTGGCTTTGGCCGCTGTGGACAAATGAGCACCCCGGGCAGGACAGAGTTCATGTATCTTGGTGCGTTGCGCGCAACGACTTCGCCATGCTCAAAATTGACAGTCACACCCACATTTTGCCCCGCGTCATGCCCAAGTGGTCGGAGAAATTCGGTTACGGGGGATTCATTCATTTGGAAGTCAGCAGGCCTGGCTTTGCCAACATGATTCGGGACGACCACTTCTTCAGAGAAATCGCTTCGAACTGTTGGGATGCAGAGGAGCGCATTGAGGAGTACGATAAGGCGGGGGTTCAGGTGCAGGTTGTCAGCACCATTCCGGTCATGTTCTCGTATTGGGCCAAGGCGAATCACGCCGCGGATTTGGCCCGTTTTCTCAACGACCACATTGCCCAAATCGTTCAAGCCCACCCCCGTCATTACGTGGGGTTGGCCACGGTGCCCATGCAGGACACAGACGTGGCCATTCAGGTTCTGGAAGAGGCGGCCAAACAAGGGCACAAAGGCGTTCAGATTGGGTCCAACATCAACGGTCTCAACTTGGGAGATGCGCGCTTCTTTCCCTTCTACGAGGCGTGTGAGCGCTTGGGCATGGCCTTGTTCATCCACCCTTGGGACATGATGGGCAAATCGGACATGGAGCGTTACTGGTTGCCTTGGCTCGTGGGCATGCCGGCGGAAACAAGCCGTGCGGCGTGCTCGATGATTTTCGCCGGGGTACTCGACAAGTACCCCCAACTCCGAGTCATGTATTCTCATGCGGGCGGATCGTTCTTGCCCACATTGGGACGGATCAAACATGGCCACGCATGCCGTCCAGACTTGGTGGCCCTTGACAACCCCGCGTCGCCTGACACCTACCTCGGAAAGTTTTGGGTGGACAGCATCACCCACGATGAACGCTTGTTGAAGTTCATTTTGGAGATGCAAGGCGCTGAACGCATCTGCATGGGGACAGACTATCCCTTCCCGCTCGGAGATTTGGAATTTGGGGCGTTCATGGAGTCCATGGGCTTGGAGGGCGACCAGCTGATGCAACTTTTCTCGGGGTCAGCGTTGTCTTGGTTAGGCATGGAGGCCTCAGATTTTGAGTGAGCTTTCTGAAGAGGAGTGAGATGGATCAAGAATTGAAAGACTTGTTGGAACGCTGCAAAGCGGAGGAGCGGAGTGCCCAAACGGCGCTCTACCGCCGCTTCGCGTCCAAAGTCTATGCCACGGCCCTTCGTTACACCGACAGCCGGGATGAAGCTTCTGACATCGCCCAGGAGAGCTGGATCAAGGTGTTTCGGCATTTGGGGAAGTTCAAGGAGTTCAACAGCTTCGAGGGGTGGGTGCGTCGCATCACGGTCAACACGGCCATCACCCACTACCGAAGAAATTTGAAGCATCGCTACCACAAAGACGTGACGGAGACCTTGGCGACGCCGCTCGATTTAGCTGCATCCAAGAAAGCCGATTTCACGATGTCGGAAATCCAAACGGCGATGGCAGCCTTGCCTCGGGGATACCGAACGGTGGTGCAGCTGTACCTCGTCGATGGGTATTCCCACAAAGAAATTGCGGAAATGCTGGGGGTGGACGTCAACACCTCCAAGAGCCAGTTGTCCCGCGGCAGAAAGCAATTGCAAGCATTCTTGGCCGCCATGTCGCAACGGGCCAAGCCACAAGCTGACCCTCGATCGAACCCCACAAACTGAAAAAAGGCAACCGTCGAGCAACCATTTCAAGGAATCCTCGTTATCCAAGCGTGGTGCCCCCACAAGACCAACGACATTCAACGAAAGGACCATGACATTCACGTCGAACAACATGCCTCCCTTGGACGCCACGGACGCGCCTTGGACGGATGCAGAAATGCACATCCGGGAGACGCTGCTTGCAAGTGAGGCCGACGCCCCAAAGGGATTGGAGTTTCAAGTCTTTGAGGCATTGGATGCCTCGACCCCTGCTTCCCAAACTTCGTCGTTGTTGCGCCGTGGTGCCCTTTTGGTGGCCAGCGGCGTAGCAGTTGCAGCCTTCTTTTGGCCCACAGAGGACGTTGCAGTGAACGCCGGTTCGACGAAGGAAGTCCCTGTCTTGGCTGTCGAAGAGCCAGTGACAACACCAGAACCAAGTGCGGAGGCTTCTGCCTTGCATGTGCTGGATGAAGAGGCGGCTGACGCTCTTCAAGCGAAGGGTGTCTTGACAGAAGGCGAAGTCGATGGTGGGGGGGGAGTCAGCACTCCCATGGAACCGCTCGACAACTTGGAAGGGCTTCCCACCACAGAGTTGGAGGGGGGCAACGACGGGGAACGCTTCCCGCTCAAATCCGGGAAAGCGGCACCTGCAACCGAGCGCCGGGAAGCGACCCTGGAAGTCAAGCAGTAACTTGAACCCTCCATGAGGAGGTTGAACACCAACAATGTGATGCATCGTTGCGGGCCGCTGTTGCTCGGCATGTTCCTTTGTGTGGGGGCGTGGTCTGCCGAAGCGACGCCCAACGACTCCATCGTTGTCGACGGCCAACATCTTCGGGTCATTGCAGACGTTCGCATCGACACCTCGGCATGGCAAGTCACCTCTGCAGAGAAGGATTGGTGGTTCGGTGTCGGTTGGGACATCCAAGCTTCTCCTTTGTCCTCCTCGGGGACGCACATTTCCACGTTGGACTTGTTTTCCAACCGTCCGGCCCTGCGCGTAGAGCGCCAACAGGTGATGCGAAACGGCGGAGGGCGTTTGGGCTTGTTTGCAGAACACTCTCAACCTTGGGCGTTCTCCTCGGAGGAAGTTTCCGAGAATGCCAAAGGCTGGATTTGGGGAGGCGAAGGGCAGGGGTCTGCTTCCATTCAACAATTCACCCTGACGCCCGACAGCTTGGCCTTTGAAAGAGACACGACCGTGGCGCCCTTGTCGCCGGGTCATGCCGTTCGCGTGGGGGTGAGTTGGGAAGGCAATCCCATGGGGGGGTGGCGTCCTCGCGTGGCGGTTTCGGGATTTGCATGGAGACCCTTTGGTTGGTCGCTTCGCGCGCCAGGCGACCCTGCGTCGTGGATGGTGACAGACGCGTCGGAAACCTTTCAGAGAGAAGCCATGTGGCGAGCGCGCATGCGGCTGGATTTTGGCTTGGTGCTGGATTTGGGAGAAAGCTATCCGTCCTCCAGGTCGGCGGCACAATTCAGGGTGGATGCGTTCTGGTTGCCAGGCAGCATTGGCGGGCTCTGCCTCTCCTTGGTGATGTCGCCGACAAGGCGTTGACGAGATTCGTTGTACTTTGGGAGCATGCTGTTTCGTCTCTCATCGTCTTCATCTCGCGCGATGCTCGGAGCCACGATTGTGGCATGGGGCTGTGTGTGTGGTACGTCTGTACGAGCGCAGGCGGACGTTGTGAATGGTGGATTTGAATCGCATTCGATGTTGCCCAATGCCTCGGGTCAGTTTCACCTTGTGGACGGATGGGGGCATGGAGGCGGTACGGAAGGCATGCCGGATTACTACCACCAATTGGGGACCAGTGGTGGCGATTTGCCGCAGACCCCCCTCGCCAAGGTGAGTGCCTTCAAGGGGCGTGCCGTCGCGGGTTTTGTGGCCTATACGGACGACCAAAACCCTAGGCACGAATACGTGGTAGGTCGCCTTTCTGAGCCCCTTGAAGTGGGGCAACGCTATCAAATGCATTTTGCCATCACCTCAGGCCGTGTGCATGATTGGGTCAATGCGGGTGTGGGGGTGAGCGGATTGGGTGTGGCGCTTTCCATCGAAAAACCTACTCAACAAGGGCATGAACGGTTGAACCTTGAGCCACAGTTCGAAATTCACGAGGCGCTCTACGACCGAGACTGGCGCGAGTTCTCTTTTGTATTCACGGCCACAGAGGCCTTCGAACATCTCACGTTGGGCCTCTTTGGCGACATGCCCAACGTCAGGCGGGAAGAGTCGGGAACACGCACCATGGCGTACTACTTTGTCGATGACTTTGGCATTGAAGAGGTCAGCAATGTGCTCATGTCAGAGGAGGAGTTGGATCGCGGAGAGCGTGGTTTTGAGTCTGCGCCCGGGGTGTTTGCGCCCAATGCGTTCACGCCCAACGGAGACGACCTCAACGACACATGGGTTTGGTCGTTGCCTGAAGGCCAAATCGGCCAACTCTCGGTGGTGAACCGCTGGGGACTGGAAGTATGGCAAGGCCAGGTTTCCTCCAACCTCGGGTGGGATGGCACCAATGCAGTTGGTGACCTCGCGGCTCCTGGGATGTATGCATGGCGCATGGTTCTGGACGAAGCGGTCGAAGGCCAAAGCGTGTGGAAAGGTTGGGTGACCCTTGTCAAGTGAGCGCAAAAAAGGTTTGGCATGTTTATTCACGCACGGCGTGGCCTGCGGATCTCCCTAAGGGGCCTGAAGGCTCATGGGACGGTTGGTCAGCCAACCCCGACATGCAAGCAACCTGGGATGCGTCCAACAAGGAGGCGGTCATGCGCGTCTTGGAAGCACAATACACGGCTTCGGGACTGACCTTGCCTGCGAGTGGTCGGTTGCTCACCCACCCTGATTGCCGTGCTGTGACGGTGGGGCATCAATTGGTCTTGGCCGGAGGTCCTGCGTTTTTTCATCACAAGATTCTCACGGCCATTCGCGTCGCCCGTGGCTTGTCCAAGGCGTCTGGTCAACCTGTGGTGCCCGTGTTTTGGATGGCCAGTGAAGACCACGATTGGAAGGAGGTTGCCACAGTGCATGGCGCCACGCAGGCCCACGATTGGACTCCGACTCATCCCGAAGTGCCTCACCCCGTAGGTGACTTTGAATTGAAGGGCGTGGAGGAATGGCTCCACGCGTGGATGGCCGATGGGCTTGATCCCGCCACGGCAGCGCATATGCAGGCGGATGTCGAGGCAGCTGTGGCGGCGGGCGAAACGATGTCAGGTTTGATGCGTCGTTGGTTGCACCGTTGGTATGGCGCAGAGGGGTTGCTCGTTTTGGACCCTCAGGATGCGCAGCTGAAAGCCATGGGGGCGTCCCTGTGGGCCAAAGAGTTCGAAGGCGACGGCGTGCACGCAGCCTTGCGAGGCTCGGAGGCCATGGACGGGCCGGCGCATGTCCGAGAAAACAATGTGTTTTGGATCGATGAAGTCCAAGGCCGCAGGGGGGTGATTCGGACAGAAGATGGCGGAGGATGGCAGGCGGGTGACATCTCTTTGGGTAAGGCCCGAGAGGGATGGATTTCCTGGGCTTCCGCAAACGCCATGTCTTGCAGCCCAGGGGTTTTGCTCCGCCCGATTTACCAAGAACTGCTGCTCCAAAGTGCAGCGGTGATTTTGGGGCCAGGCGAGTGGCGCTATTGGCACCAATTGCCGCAAGCCTTTGCCCATCACGGAGTGACCTTTCCCGCCCTGCGTCTCAGGGACCATGGGGTGGTCGTGTCTTCAGAAGCCCGCGCTTGCGGTTGGACCCTGTCGGAGGGTTGGCTGCACAATGAGGCTTGGGATCGCTGGGTGTTGGACAAGTGGATGTCGGAATTGGGGGAGGGTGTACAGAGACAAGAGGAGGCCCTTGTCGAATGGAATCGAAATCTCCATGCGTGGGCGTCCGACATTTCGCCAGAATTAAAAGGTCCCGCTGGGGCTTTGGAGGCGGCCACGGCCAAGGCGTGGAAGCAATGGATGGCCAAGTTGCGGAAGTCTTTGAAAGGCTCGAGGGCTCAAGCGTGGGCTTCTGCCCGGCGTGGTTGTGAATCTCTGATGCGCGCTGGTGTCCCCCAAGATCGTTGGGCAAACTGGCATGTTTTGGCCCAAGGTCAGGCCGAGACTTGGAAGGCGCAGTGGCTGTCCAAGACCGATGAGCTTGAGACGCTGGTTTGGGTTTTGGAGGACCCAAATGGGGCAATGAAAGGGCCTGAAGACAAGTCGTCGCCCTCAAATTAGGACCGCATTGAAGCGGCAGATATTTTTGCTGGCCTCATGTCCAACGAAGCATACGATCTCAAGCCCGCCCTTGATGAGCAAGGGTTGAACGCGTCCCCTCAATTGCCGAATGGCGTCAAGAACTACTTGATTGACATCGACGGCACCATCACGGAAGATGTTCCCAACGAGGAGCCGGAGCGCATGGCCACATGCGAGCCGTTTCCAGACGCGTTGGAAACGTTGAACAAGTGGTACGATGAAGGACACATCATCACTTTCTTCACCTCGCGCACCGAGGACCACCGCGAGGTGACCGAAGCGTGGCTCAATCGCCACGGCTTCAAGTACCAAGGCTTGTTGATGGGCAAGCCTCGCGGCGGGAACTACCACTGGGTGGACAACCACATTGTGCGCGCCACCCGCTACGAAGGGCGGTTCACCGATTTGGTGAGGGAACAGAAGACCGTGGAGGTCTTCAAGGGCGAAGAATAACCTTACTTGTACGCTTGGGCGTCGAGATGGCGCTGCAAGATCAAACTCGCAGCAATCGCGTCGAGGCTTCCCTTGGCGCGGCGCTGCGCTTTTTTCATCCCCCCTTGTAATTGAATTTGGGAGGCCTCATGGGAAGTGTTCCCCTCGTCGACAAAATGAATGGGGAGGGAAGGCAGTACCTTGCGAAGTTTCGCGGCCACTTCGTCAATCACCGTTGTGCTGTCGGTCGCGCCCCCGACAATCAACATCGGCTTCCCAATGACCACGGCATCAAAGGGTTCGCGTTGGTGCATGGGCAACACTTCTTGAAGAAGCGAAGACGTCTCCACCGTGGCATGCGGGGAACACGCAATCTGAAGTGCATCGGTCACTGCGACACCGGTGCGCCTCGCGCCCACATCCAATCCAAGGAGACGTCCCATGAAGGGCAAGGTACAGCAGGGTGGAGTGCTACCTTCGCGTCATGATTGAAAACGCATTGAGGCAACACATCGAAGCCGCGTGGTCGGACCGATCGTTGATCCAAACAGAGGAGGTCCGAGACGCAGTGGCCGAGGTCCTGGGGCAGTTGGATCGTGGCTCCTTGAGGGTGGCCCACCCCGAGCAGGATGGCACCTGGACGGTGAACGAGTGGATCAAACAAGCGGTGCTACTCAATTTCCCCATCCAAACGATGGAGACGGTGGAGGTGGGGCCGTTTGAGTTTCACGACAAAATGCCGCTCAAGCGCGGCTACGCCAAAGCGGGCGTTCGCGTGGTGCCCCACGCTGTGGTACGGTACGGCGCACACGTTGCTCCCGATTGCATCTTGATGCCCTCCTACGTCAACCTCGGTGCTTACGTCGGAGAACGGACCATGGTCGACACCTGGGCCACGGTGGGTTCGTGTGCCCAAATTGGCGCGGATGTTCACCTCAGTGGCGGGGTTGGCATTGGTGGGGTGCTCGAGCCTCTTCAAGCGGCGCCTGTGATTGTGGAGGACGGCGCTTTCATCGGCTCACGATGCATTGTGGTGGAAGGTGTTCGGGTGGGCAAAGAGGCGGTGTTGGGCGCCAATGTCGTCCTCACGGCCAGTACGCCCATTGTGGATGTGCGTGGCGAGACCCCAGTTGAAACGCGTGGCGAAGTCCCACCGCGGGCGGTTGTCATTCCTGGGACCCGCCCCAAGACCTTCCCCGCGGGTACTTACCAAGTGCCGTGTGCCTTGATCATCGGAGAGCGAAAGGAAA
>Ga0209503_10000182_pt1 | contig 43499 bp, 48 predicted proteins | sample SouAtlMetagenome_2_FD_187448 | JGI IMG/M metagenome (GOLD analysis project Ga0209503, IMG submission 187448) | Marine eukaryotic phytoplankton communities from Atlantic Ocean - South Atlantic ANT15 Metagenome (SPAdes) (version 2) | ecosystem: Environmental > Aquatic > Marine > Oceanic | place...
CAGGGAGGGATTAGGGAGGGATTAGGGAGGGATTAGGGAGGGATTATGGTGTAAAGATTCACTCCCATCTTTTATCCCGAGGCTTTTAAGTCTTTTTGCTATTTATATTATTATTCCCTCCCACTTTCACTCCACCTTTTTATTGACTTGAATTTCAATTCAATAAAAAAATTATTTATTATTATTTCTTATATTTATAGTACTAATGTATATGGAAAACTTACTTTCACTTTTGTTTGTGATGCTACACAGATCTTTGGCATCATTCCTCCGTCTACTGCTGCCTCACGAGCTAATACTGGCCCTCTTTCTACACCACTCATTAAAAATCCATGACGGGGATATAATCCGGCCTTCTTTGGCCCACCACAATTTGCTCTATTTGTTAAACGCGTACTTCTTATTCCTTTTACTCCTCTATTTGCCATTATAATATCTACCAACATTTTTTTTTTTTATTCTTTTTTATTTTAATTATATAATCAATATCTTTCTATTACTCCATTAACATATTTTCCAATAATTCTTGGTTTCTCAATATTTCTAAATACATCATCTGTATTGTATACATTATTTTCTTTATCTATATAATATACAATACCATCAACTTCTTCTGTATATACTTCTACTTTTCTTCCTTGCTCAATTTCACTTGCTATTATACCAGATATATTTGTTATTACACCATGTGGTTGTCCCTTTTCATGTGTTCCACAAAATTCTATATTATCTTTTCTTCTTCTCGTACATTGTTCTCCTGAAGATTTTTTTGCTATACATCTTTCACTTACACATATTACATTTTTTTTTCTTTGTTTTTTCTGTATATCTTCTTTTGTAATTTCTAAACCATCATAATCATATACAAATTGTATAATATTACTTAATTGAGATTGATCAGTTAGACCATTTTTTATTTCTTGACATATATTTTGTTTAAATTCTTGTAAATAACTTGTTATTCGTTTATTAATTCGACTTTGCATTTTTTTTTTATTTAAAAAAATAATAGAAATTAAAAATCAATTTTTTTAAATATTATTAAATTATAAATTTTATCTATTTATTTTGATTGGTTATCTTCATGTAACATCCAATCTTCACAATCACAACCATTGTAACTGTATTCATTATCTTCAACTTCTCTAAAATTTCCTTCATCAATACCATGATAACTATTATAATATGGACTAGTTTTTTCGTATTCATCAAATTGTTGAGCTATCATTTCAAGTCTTGTCATTCTTCGTTCTTCTTGCCATTTCCAAGTGTTCTTCATAACACTATATGGTATATCATTATGATAATCATCCAATAGTTTCTTTGTATATGAATCAATAACATTTCCAAATGTCATTATTTTAACCGACTCTTCATATGATTTTGTTTTTGATGATTTTTTCATTTTTTTTTCTAATCTCATTCTAGTTTTATTTAATCTCATTCTACGCAAATCCTTTTTACTAATACCTTTTTCCTTTGCTATTTTTCTTGATCTTATTATATTTTGTATTTCTTCTTGAGTTTTTTCTTTATGTTTTGTTTGTTTTATTTTTTTTGATTCACTCATTTTACTGATACTTTTTTTTCCAGACATGTTCTTATTATTCATTATTTATTATAGCCAATTAAAAAAAATTACAAATTCGATTTTTTTTAATTTAAATAATGAAAAATATAATAGAATCATACTATATAATGCCAATTTCAAAATTCGGTGTAAATACAAAATTAGGAAATCAAAAATATAATTATGAACGTCAATATATTTTTACAGGTGGAATTTCAAATAGACAAAATAAAGCTATTGATAATAAAATTAAAGCAAGATCATATTGTCCTTCTTCTACCAAAGAAATATCTATATATCAATTTACATTACCTGGACCACCAATAACAATAACTGGAAGTAATCCAATGAATGTAGAAAAAGGAACAACTTACACAGAACAAGGAGCAACAACAACAGCAACTGATTTGAGTGGTACAATTACAGCTTCTGGTACTGTTGATACAACTACTGTAGGTAGTTATACAATTACATATACAGCACAAGATCTTTCTGGTAATACAAGTACAGCTAATAGAACAGTTAATGTTGTAGATACAACAGGTCCAATAATCACTATAACTGGAAATAATCCTATGAATGTAAATATAGGTGGAACATATACAGAAGAAGGAGCAACAGTAAGTAGTGATGCAACTGGTCCTGTAGTAATTACTGGAAGTGTTGATACAAGTACATTAGGTAGTTATACAATTACATATACAGCTCAAGATGTTTTAGGTAATACAACAATTGAAACAAGAATAGTTAATGTTGAAATTTTATTTGTTCAATTAGGTAGTGATATTGATGGTGAAAGTTTCAACGACAGATCAGGAACTTCAGTAGCAATGAGTAGTAATGGAACAAGAATTGCTATTGGTGCTCCAAGAGACGGTGATAATGGCGTTGATTCAGGACATGTGCGCGTTTATGATTGGAATGGTACATCATGGCTACAAATAGGTGGTGATATTGATGGTGAAACTAGAAGTGATGAATCTGGTTATTCATTAGCAATGAGTAGTGATGGAACAAGAATTGCTATTGGTGCTCCAAGAAACGATGGTACTACTGGTGGTCTATATGATGAATACGGACATGTGCGTGTTTATGATTGGGATGGTTCATCATGGAATCAAGTAGGGGGTGATATAGATGGTGAATCTAATAATGACTTTTTTGGATTTTCACTAGCAATGAGTAGTGATGGAACAAGAATTGCTATTGGTAGTGATACTTTGATGTCCAACGATAAAAAGGTTTCTGTTTATGATTGGAATGGTTCATCATGGAATCAAGTAGGAAGTAACATTCAAAACATAAATGCTTATGATGGCTTTGGAAGAGAAGTAGCAATAAGTAGTGATGGAAGCATAATTGCTGTTACTGATTATAGTACAAGTAGTGGTGGTAGTGGTACCTTCAATTATAATGGAATGACAAGTGTTTATCAATTAGACAGCAACGCGCAATGGGTACAATTAGGTAGTGATATTATGGGACAACTAAAAGAACAATTTGGACGAAGTGTAGCTATGAGTAGTAATGGTTTAATGATTGCTGTTGGTGGTGATGCTCCTAGTTATGATGGTAGTACTGGTAGTGATGATAAGGGACTTGTTCGTGTTTATGAATATTCCGCCTCAGGATGGGCACAATTGGGTGGTGATATTATTGGCGAAGCCGCTAATGACGAATCTGGATTTTCAGTAGCAATGAGTAGCAATGGAACAAGAATTGCTATTGGTGCTAGATATAATGATGGTGAAAATAGTGATAATTCAGGACATGTTCGTATTTATGATTGGAATGGTTCATCATGGGTAAAAATAACTAGTGATATAGATGGCGAAGTTTTGCGTGACTATTCAGGATCCTCGTTAGCAATGAGTAGTGATGGAACAACAATTGCTATTGGTGCTCCACAGAATGATGGAAATGGGAGTGGATCAGGACATGTGCGTGTTTATAAACAAGTTCAGTAATCTATTTGCTAAACCTAAACAACAATAAATAATTATTATAACACACGTTAGACCAAAAGCATATTATTTTTTATATAATAATTAATAATTGTAATTTGCACTTGATTTTTAGAATGAGATAAATAATATTTAACTGCTGATAATTTATAATCAATACTTTTGTGAGTTGGCATTAATATACCATAATAAACTAAATTTAAATTTCGCAAAAATATAATAAATATTTATTATATTTATTATATTTATAATGATTACAATAAATTTTATTTTCAGTATAGGTTTTCGTTGTTATTCTCCTGATTTTCTAAAATGTCATAATATTAGAAATATTTCAGGACCATTTGATTATCTGTTTATTGATATAGAAACGGCATTTGATAATATTAATAATAATTTTGATTTATTTTTAAACGATATAGTAGTAGTAAATAAAAATAAACAAATAAATAAAATATATTATTCAGATAAGAGAATTAATAAACAGATTTTAGATTTTACAGAGAATAAAGATATTGGATATATGAGCCATAATTATAATAATTCCAATTTAATTATTAATCAAAATTTTATTAATGATACTCCTTCTAATTTATACAATTGGGATAGAATTTGTATTTTTCTTCATCATAATATAACTGAAAAATCTACATATGATATAGTTTATAAAAGAGTTAATATATTCAAAAATATTTATAAAAACAGAAAAAAAGATATGTGTCTTTTTTATATTACTAAGATAGTTGAAACAGAAAATATTGAACAATATCAAAAAAAAATTTATCATATAAAAAAAAAATACAATATAAATTGTTATATGATAATCATAATATGTTCAGATAAATTAGATGATTATTACATTTTTGAAAATAATATTTTGTTTATTATAAAAAAGGTTAATGATTATCAATATCAATATCACAATAAACCTGGTACTGATAACAATTTGAATTATAATAAAGAATTTAATATTATAAAAAATATATTTAATTTAGAATTAATGACATATGAACAAATTATCTCGGCGTTTTAAATGTTCAAATGTGTAAAATTTTAACGTTTACATTCTTCTATACTATTAAAAATATTTCCTGATAAACATTTATTACTATCACTTACACTTGCACAATAACCAGGAGCTATTTTACAATACATTACATTATTTGATGATTCATTTGATTTTACTTCATCTTTATTCCCTTTAAATTTCATATTATGTAATAATTTTTTATCTTTAACCATTTGATCATATTCCTTTTTATCATAATAATCATTCATTGCTACACTACCAACTTTTTCTAATACATTTACACCTGTTTTTACAGTTCCTGCAGCAACATCAGCTCCTAATTTTACACCATCAGCTGCTGTTTCAGCTGTTATTACTGTTACGTCACCTACTGTTTCCAATGTATAACCAAAGAATTCATAAACACCTCTCATAAAAGGACTTGCTTGTTTTATTGTTTCTTCTGTTACGTTACCAAATATGAAAAATATATTTATTCCTATTAATGCCAAAAATAATATTATTATTATTAAATATAAATATCCATTGTTTTTAAAATCTAAATAACTATTTACAGCATTATTCACTGTATTATTTAAATTATTTACGTTAGCATCCAAATTACCATTTGCACTATTATTAATAACATTAGAGTTCAAATTTGGTATACTATTATTAGCAATATTATTATTATTATTAAATTCATTACCTAATTTATAGGATGAAGCTGTCATTGATTGAGAACTCATTTCTACTTAATATATATATTTGAGAATAAAAATAAATATTTACCTATTTATATGGGATTTATCGACTTATTTACAAAAGTATTTTTTGATACTACAAATCCAACAACTTCCTACAATAGATTATTTTCAATTGATATTTTACTAAGTATTATATTTCACACTTTATCATATATTCTAATTATTTATATTGTTTCAAAAATTTTTAACATAAAAATGGATACAAATGTATACAATAAAGCAACAATTTTCTTGTTTATTATAATGACATTAGGATATTTTGGAAGATTATTTAGAGTTAAATCTATTTATAATTATTTAATAAATAATGGATATAATGAAAAAGATTCTATCACAATCAGCATGGAACTTTTACATAAAGATTATTTTAAATTTTATTTTCTAGGTTAAATACATATTATGCTATTTGATAATTATTTAACATATGAACAAAAAGTTTATATTGCTATTGTTGCTAGTGTTATATGGATCTATTTTAGAACTCTTGGATGTTACTTAGCTTTACCAAGAAAATCTGTCATTTCTGTATTATTAGTATCCATTTGGATGTATTGTAATTATTATGAACCACTTTCTGCTCCTATTGGTTTATTAATTATGATTTTATATAGTTTCTTATTTGGTAATAAAAATTTCAAATTATAATTGCATATATGCTTCTAAAGCTATTTCTTCTTTAGATTTTTCTTTAATTATTACTTCATTTTTTTTTATTTCACCATACATGACATTTATATTATTAACTATTTTTTTTACATTATTCATGTCCTTATTAATTTGTATACTAAAATCAATTTTATCAATACATAATGAAATTGCATAATATATTACATATCTTCTTTGTACCCAACTTTTTGTACTATATTTTAATATAAATATATCAAATAAATTTTTCATTAATGATGATACCCCCTTACCTTTTTTTTCAGATAACTTAAAAAATATTTCCCATATAATCCATAAACCATCCGTGTTATACTTTTCTAAATTTTCAGGAATAAAATCTCTAACAACACACTTTATTTTTGATTTCTTTTTAATACACATATTATTAAAATGAACCATCCATTCATACCAATAACAAACCATATTAAAATTTTCACATTCAATTAACTGATATAAAAATTCATTTAAACACATATATAATTCTTTTGGGTCATTTAATTTAAAATACTTAGAAACATACTCTGTATTTGGTGCTACTAATTTACTACTAACATAATTTAAATCAACTTCACTATCTTTTATGCTTATATTTTGATATTTTGTTTTTCTATTTGAAGTACAAATTATTACAAATATTTCTCCAAATAATTTACGTACAAATACATTATTACGTAAATTCATTATATTTTCTTCTTCATTTATTATTTGCTTAAATTTTTGTAAATCTCTATTTATTAATAATATTAAACGAGGGTTTGCTAAATTAATATATTCACATGAATAATTTATTATTAAATTCCATAAATCAACATAATAACCACTACAAACACATTCTGCGCTCCAAAAACAAGTTCCTTCTATATCATTTTTTATAAGTGAATTTAATAATTCTTTCATTACACCTGATTTTTTATAATTTGAAAATGTTGTTCTAGAAAATAAATTTTGTCTTCTATTATCATTTATTGTGTTCATTTTTATTATACAACATAAAAATGAATATAAAATAACTTATTATTAACGCGTATATTTACCTACACGGACAAATGAATCAATTGTATATACAATAAATATTCCTAAAAATATATATAAAATTATTTCCTCTGAAACATACTCAGTACGCTGATCTTTTTGTAGTTCTAATATTTGTATTAAATAATTAAGTTTTTTTTCTAAAGTTCTACCATTATCTAATATATCTATATCACCACTTCCTAAGTTTATATCTTCTTCTTTACTATTAAATCCTTCTTTCAAATTATTTAATTTTTTAAAATTATCTTCAAAAAAACCTACATTTTCATAAGCATATGCATCATTAACTTCATTGGTCTTTTCTAACTCACCATTATTAGTTGCATTAAAATCAGCATACTCTGAATTATCATCATCATCATCTTGATTATTTAAATATTCATTATTATCCTTTTCGCTTAATTTTACAGTTTTTTCTTTTAATCTACCACTAATTTCATCTATAGACATTAAGGGTCTTTTTGTTTCTATTATTTCTTCTTTTAAAAATGGAGCTGCATTTAAGGCGAAGCTTGACATATATTATTTCTATAATATTTTCTGATATTATTATTATAATTAATTAATTTAATTCTTTTTATTCTTCCTTTAATATATGACTGATTACATATTTTTCTTATTCTTCTTAATGGCTGGAATATTAAATAACATTCATTGTAAAGAAAATTATAAAAAAAAAACTTTTGTTACTAATATGTTTTATTTAATTGCTTTAATATTTGCAATACGTATTAACTTAATTTTAGGATTATTATTCTTAGTATTTATAATTAGTCCAATGACGAATAATCATTTAAATGTTTTAGAAAAACATAAATTATTCCAAAAAGAAAATGATAGTATTTTAGAAGATAATAAAAATAATTATTTCTTTAACAATAATCCTGATAAGGTTTGTAAAAATGATTTATGTTCTATTAGTGATACAATGAGAAGACCTCAATCTTCTAATAGTTTACCAAAAATTAACATTAATACTGAAGAACCATTACCTAACAATAATTTTAACAACGAAACATATCATACAATTTAATTAATATTTTTAACATGTAAAAAATATTAATAATATATATGTTTAAAAAATTTTCATTTTCTGATAATTATAAAATAATTAATAGTAGTCCTTATTTTGCTGGTTTTATCATGATTCTATTAAATATTGGTGGTAGATATATAGAGCTACAATTTAGTAAATCACAAGAAAATATTATTAAAAAAATTTTTAATAAAGAACTATTAGTATTTGCTGTTGCGTGGATGGGTACAAGAGATATTATAACTGCTTTTACTATTGCTATTATATTTACTATCATAGCTAATTTTTTATTGAACGATGAAAGTTCTTATTGTCTTTTTCCAGAATCAATGACCAATTATTCTGATCTAGAAGATATTAATAATGATGGTGTAATAAGTGAAGAAGAACGAAAAAAAGCAGAAGAAACGCTTAAAAAAGCAAATAAAGATAAAAGAAAAAGAGAAGTAAAAAATACATTATTAAAGTTTAAAAACAATGTCGAAACATATAATTTTAATTAAATAATTTAAATATATAATTATAAATTATTTAATGAAACTAGGTATTCTAATACCATCTACATCAAAAGGTAGAAATTGGAATAGTTATAAAGAAAGTTATTTATATAAACATACATTTATGACATTTTTAAAAACATATGACAAAGAACATAATTATAAATTTTATATTGGAATAGACAAAAATGATAATATATATGACAATGAAGATATCAAAAATGAAATATCTCGGTTTATGTCTGTAATGAAAAATGTAGAATTAGATTTTTATTATATGAATGATATTAAGAAAGGACATCTAACTGCTATGTGGAATAAATTATTTGATATTGCATTAGAAGAAAATAACGATTATTTTATCCAATGTGGTGATGACATTGAATTTCATACAAAAGGTTGGGTTAATAGCGCTATTGATCTATTAAAAAATAATAACAATATTGGTGTTGCTGGGCCTATTAACAATAATCCACGTATTTTAACACAAAGTATTGTTTCACGTAAACATAAAGAACTATTTGGATATTATTTTCCGCCTGAAATTATTAACTGGTTTTGCGATGATTGGATTAATGAAATATATAAAAAAATTAATGCTCTATTTATCATGAAAGAACATTATTGTAATAATATTGGAGGACAACCTAGATACACTATTAATAATGATAATACATTTAATATGAATTTTAAACAAAATATGTGTTCAACAAGAAATTTTTGTATGGAAATTGTTAAAAAAGATTATGAAAAAATCAAACATTTATTACCAATAACATGAATTATCACATAGCAATGTATTTTTTGGTTTATCACTTTCATCAGGAAAAACCCAATATTTATTAATTAACTTTTTTACATCTTCATTTTGTGTCCAACGTCTACCTAATATACCTAAAAATAATTGTAAAGAACCTCCTACATATATTACACTTTTTTTGAATTCTGTAAATATATAATTTGATGCCAACATTCCAAAACCTCCACAACTTACAAGTGCTATATCAAAATCATATTCTTCGTTAAGATAACCCAACTCTATTTTTAATTTTTCATAATGTAATCTCCAAGATCTATTATCGTGGTTTCCTCCATTTTGTTGCGGTGGTTTATAAAAAAACAATTTTGTTGTACTATGAAATATATTTTTTCCAAATAATTTATCTATATTTTCATATTGTTTATGTGCTGTATTTATATGTGATGTAATTATTAGAACTTTCTTATTTTTAAAATATTGATGTAATTTATAATTATTATCTAAGTAGTTAAAAAAATCTAATCCATGTGCACATATTTTTTTTACCGGATGTTTAATTTCCATTTTTTTTAAAAAATTAAAAAAATTTTCACCCTTTTTATATGTTATTTTACTCCATATTCCCAAATAATTTACATTTAAACACGATTTAATATATAATCTTACATATTCTTTAACATCATCATTCGATTTAAAATTTATACCAGCACTATATAACATATCTTTCATTAAATCTTCTGGTATATCTATTTGATTTAATACTTTCCCACAAAAATTAGTTTCATTACCCGATAATCTACCAATAAAAAACGGCTCTTTTGTATTTAAAATAAATTTTTGTAAAATATTAAAAGATTCTTTTTTTTGTTCATCTTTAAAACGTCTGGTTAAATCACCAAATTCCATTATTATTATTTAAATAAAATTTTATTTAAATATTAATACATAAATAAATATATAAAAATGAGTAAACCTAGTTCTTTTTGTACAATCTGTACTAATAATTGTAGTTTTGAATTAGTTGGATTATTATTATCATTATCAATATACCATACAAATGAAATAATACATATACTATGTGATACAAAAACAAAAAATACTATTGATAACATGTCACCACAACCCAAATTACGAATGTTTTTTTACTTAGAATTGGACAAATATGATGGATTAAATAGAATGTCTATGGAAAAAAAAGGGGTTTGGAGTGAATTTCAAATGTCTAAAGCAAATGTTATTAAAAAAGCTTTAGATTACTCTAATGATACTTTGTTTTTAGACAGTGATATTATTATAACAGATATTATTGATAATATTGATTTTTCAAAAGATATTGGTATTTCACCACAATTTATAACTCAAGAACATATTAATAAAACAGGGTATTATAATGGTGGAGTACTATGGAGTAAAAATAAAACTGTTCCTCATGATTGGATAAACTTTACTAAAAAATCTAGATATTTTGATCAAGCATCTATTGAAGATCTTGCTAAGAAATATTCATTTTTTGAATTTGGAGAAAATTACAATTTACAATGTTGGAGATATTATTTATCACCAGAAGGAAATGAACAAATTAAAAATAACATTACATCTATACCAAATGATAAATTATTTTATAAAAATAAACCTTTAAAATTCATTCATACGCATTTTTTAGATAAACGTTTTGATATATTTAATAGATTAATTATTGAACATTTAAAAGATGCAAAAATGTATAAATTACTAGCAATAATATCTCGTATAGTTAAAAATAAATGGATATTAAAAATTCCAAAACAACCTCTACCTGGTTTAGGACGTCATAATAATGATAGTTATAGAGAATTACCTATTTTAATGAAATTAAAAAATAAAGATGTTGATTTGATATTTGATGATAAAACAATACATTGTTGGTTAGAACCTAATATTTTAACATATGACCGTCCTACATTGGAATGGATAAACAATGAAGTAGATAATTCTTCACTCCTTTTACTAGGTAATGGAGATGTTAATGTTGAAGGTAAACAAATCAAAAATAAATTTAAAAATATGAATGTTAAACCATGGATATTTTGGCCAAGAAAACCTATGTTAATGGAAAAAATTTTAAAAGAAAACAAAATTTTGAATTATGATGAAAGAACTATTGAATCGATTTTTATTGGCAACATTGAAAATAGTGTTCAAAATGTTTTTAGAAAGGACACATCATGGAAAGACGTGTTGACAGAATATTATTGTACACAAGGTCAAAAACACTTGTTTTCACATAATGAATATTTAATGAAATTACGTAATTCAAAATATGGTTTGTGTTTACGAGGTTATGGTTCAAAATGTCATAGAGAGGTTGAATTAATGGCATTAGGTACTGTACCAATAATTACTGAAAATGTATCTATTACTTCATATTTAGAACCTTTAATAGAAAATACACATTATTTAAAAGCAAAAAATCCAGAAGATTTCAAAGATAAAATTAATAATGTAACACAAGAACAATGGAATAGTATGTCAAAATCATGTTATGAATGGTATCAACGTAATGTTCATAGTGATAATTGTTGGAACAATATGATAAATTATATTTTATACTCATAAACATATTAAAAATATTTATATTATATTATTAATATGCAATTACAAAATGTTATTTGGAATAATACATTTTATGGACAAAGTCCTGGTGATCTAGAAAACAAAAAAAATGGTTTTGCTGGTAGATTTTCAGGGTATAATGAAAAAATAAAATCACCTTGTGATAAAATTGAAAGTAATTTACCAGTAATTCTTATTGTAGGTGACTCTATTATAGGAAATTATTGTATAGCTACAATTAGATATAAATTTCGCAATATTGCCTATGTTAATGTTTTACAACAACCTCATCATTGTAAAAATATTGATAGTTGGCTTAAAGAATGGAAAATAGAAGAATGGAGACATTATCATTGTATATTTTGGTTTGATGGTATGCATGGTTTCCCACAAAGAGTTACAGAAATAGAACATCAAGAATTAACACCAAAATTAGTTAATAAAATAAAAAATAGTATTAAAAATATTTTATGGTGTAATTGTACGCCAATTCCTGACGATTTTCCTCAAAATGAATCTAACAGTGAAAGAGGTCCTAATTCAAAAGAACAAATAGTTACAAATGAATCTGTAATAAATAGAAATAATTCTATTGAAAAAGAAATGAAAAATATGAACATTGAGTTATTAAATATATATGAAAAAACTAAACCAATATTAAATATAATTCAAAGACCTAAAGATTTACATTTTTATCCAAAAGGTGAAATAATTATAGCCAACCATATTAATAACAAATTAATTGAGTTATTTTTTTAATTAATTGATTTAAATATATAAATATAATATAATATCGTATATATGTTTGATAATATTATTGCTATACCATTTCGTGATAGGGATACACATTTAGAATATTTTATCAAAAATACTGTTCCTTTGTTTGAAAAGTATTTACCTAATACCAAGGTAGTAGTAATAGAGCAAAACGAAGGTAAATCATTTAACCGTGGAGCAATATTAAATGTAGCATTTAAAGAATATCAAAATAAAACTAAATATTTTTTTACACAGGACGTTGATATTAACCCCCGTTTAGAAATTATTAAATCTATCTATACGAAAGAAGACATAGAAATGTTTCGTGTTAAAAGTGCTCATACTTCATCTCTAGGTGGTATTATTAAGGTAAAACATGATATAATATTTAATATAAATGGGTTTCCAAATAATATATGGGGTTGGGGAATTGAAGATAGAGCATTGTATTTTAGATGTCGTATGAAAAATATTAATATAACAAATAATCCTAATCAATCTTTTAAAATAATGCCACATACTTCTAACGCAATAACATATACTGGTGAAAAAAAACTAATTTCCGATATGTGGATTCCAAATTACATTGATAGTTTAGATGACAAGCAAAAGGAGGAAATGATAATGGGTTCAGGATTGAATAACTTGAAATATACCATACTTGAACGAAAAATGATACACGATGTAGTGGAAGTGATTAAGGTGGAAATTTAAATACGCATATTCAAGAATTTATCTTTTTCTAGTCGCCCAAAATGGATATTTCAGTGATTCTGTATTTCCAAATGGTGTAAACCATGTTTCGTCTGTTAATAGAATAGAACCGTGTTTTTTTCTAATTATACTTAATATACTTTGCTCATGTCTATTATCTATAAAATAAGATTCTTGATTTTTATTGTAATGGTCTGTAAATAATAACGGGTTATCATATATAACTTTATACCATATATCATTTATGATATTTAGATTTTTATTTTTTTTCATTATAAGAATGCCATCTAATATTTGTCCGCTATTCGCATATTCGCTATTAATATCAATATTAAAGTAATTAAATATTTCTTTTGTAGTATATTTTTTTTCAATATGTGGCATTTGAAATGAAATAATACCTTTATCTGAATTATTTATCATTTCAATATATTCATCAAATCGTTTTTTTCCATTAATATTAATAGAACAACCAGCATCTAAATATATTAATATATCATTATCATTTATTTCATCCAATTTTTTTTTTATGATATATGGTCTCCATACTCCATATCCAGCAATTCTTGGTTGTTTTAATATATCATTAAATTTCATTTTAAAACTATCATCTAAAATATCAGGACTATAAACTTCTATTGTATCAAACCATCTACTATTTATAGCTTCATTATTTATTCTTTGTTTTGCGTTTCTAAATTTATCATTACCATATGTTATTAAATGTATTTTTTGCGACATTATATAAATAATAATAATAATATATTTAAATATTTTAATTAAACTTATTGTTTTTATACATAACGTTATCTTCAATTTCATTTTCTTTTATTCTACAAATTTCAATAAAATTATTTTGTATCATATAATGCTTAATTTCATCTGGAGTTGGGGCACCTATATATTTTGTATAAGTATTTTTTGGTAAATATTTTAAATTTATTATTGGATTAGGTTCTTCCATTATAATATATTTTATATTTTGTAGGTATTTACCTGCACCCTTTAACACATTTAGTTCAGATCCTTGAATGTCCATACATAATAAATCAATACATTCAATATTATATTGTTTTATAATATTACTTATTTTTTCTATTTCGATATATCCACTCATTTTTTGGGTGGTTTCATTGTCAATTCTTTTAAATAATGATGAGGCTCCGTCATTATTATCATTATATGAGTAAAATGGTAATTTTGTAGTTGAATCACCTAAACCTTTATTTATAAAGGTAATATTTTGTTTTAAATTTAATTTGTTTTCACATATTGATATAGTATTTGGGTTACATTCAAATGAATAAATCGATGATTCTTTAAATATTTCCGACAATTTTATACTTTCATCACCATATCTAGCACCGACTTCAAAAATAATCTTCGGAATAGCATCAAGTTTAGATAAAAATCGTTCATCCCAATAATTACTCATATATATAATATTATATAATTCGTTTATATTATATTAATAAACGTATTATATATAATATAATGATTTTAGATTGTGTATTAACATCTGTTAATGAAAATGAATTATATATAGGATTTGTACCTATTTTTATTAAAACTTGGAATAAGTTATATCCAACTGTAGATGTTAAAATTATATTAATCGCAAAACAAATACCGGAAAGTTTATTATCTTATAAATCCAATATAATATTATTTGAACCGATTGAAAATGTATTAACATCATTTATATCCCAGTTTATTAGATTATTATATCCTTGTATTCTTAATTATGAAAATGGAATAATGATAACAGATATAGATATGCTTCCTATGAATAGAACTTATTATACTGAAAATATTAAATCATATAATAACAATAAATTTATTTATTATAGAGAAAATATATGTTTTGATTATAAACAAATAGCGATGTGTTATAATGTAGCTACTCCAACAACATGGAAAAATATTTTTGGAATAAATTCATTAGAAGATATTAAAAATACAATTAAAAATGTAAATGCTAATAATATTATTAAAGAAGGGCACGGTAATATTGGTTGGTGTATTGACCAAACTACTTTATTTGATAAAGTAATGATTTGGAATAATAATACAAATAATTTTATTTGTCTTAAAGAAAATGAAACAAAATTTAAGAGATTAAATAGAAACAACTTTAATATTTCTAATATTAATACAATAAAAAATATAACTGCTGGTAATTATAGTGATTATCATTGTTATAGACCTATGAGTAAATATTCTGATATAAACTGGAAAATTTATAATTTACTATAAATACATATTTATTTTCAACAATATAATAAGTAATTTTTTCTTCATAATAATATAATAATATAATATTGTTATGAATCATTGTCACATTTCAATTATGTGTAATGAATTAACATTTTTAATCCGTTTCGCATTTAAAATGACCCTATAATTATTTCGTCTAAATCTAAAAAAAAAAAAATAAATATATATAATGGAAAAGGTTTCAGTTATTATTCCAACATTCAATAGATTCGAATATCTATTGAACACGATAGAATCAGTCGAAAAACAAACCTATAATAATTTAGAAATTATTGTAATTAACGATAAATCAACACAAAAAGAATACTATAATTACGACTGGGGTGCAAAAAATATCACAATTCTACATTTGGAACAAAATACGAAACAAAAACTTGGATACGCTTGTGCAGGATATGTTAGAAATAAGGGTATTGAAATATCAACAGGTAAATATATTGCATTTTGCGACGATGATGATATATGGTTACCAAAAAAAATAGAATTACAAATAAATGCAATGAAAAAATCAGGATGTAAAATGTCTTCCACGGACGGATTGATTGGAAATGGTGTTTATGATATAAATAAAAATTATAAAAAATATAATGGAGAACACCATTATAATACCTTACAAAATATTTATAAGAAAAAGGGTAGCAATTTATTAAATAATGGATTTCCTAAAATTTGGTCACATGACTTTTTGAAAATTCATAACTGTGTAATTTGCAGTAGCGTTTTAATGGAAAAGAATATATTAGATACAATTAATAATTTTAAAAATGTAAAAAATGGTCGCGAAGATTACGATTGTTGGTTAAGAGCATTAGAACACACCAATAGTGTTTATGTTGATGATGTATGTTTTTATTATGATGATGGGCATGGAGATGGACAAAATTATTAATCTATATATTGATTTCAAACAATTAATATTTGTATATTAAAAGGTTATTGATAAATATAATTCAAATGATGGTACAATAGAATATTTTGATTATTTTAAGTAACTAATAACGTTCTTAAATTTTCTAACAGTGTAGAATAAAATAATTGTATATTTTCCCCAGCATTTTTTGTAAATAATTCTCCCTCAATATACTGATTTGGATTTTTGCATACATTTTCGATTGATTTTTCCAATGCTTCTTTATTATTTATATCACAGAAACAATATTTATTCTTATTTATAATTTCTGGTTCCGGTAAATCTACCGCCCAATATAATGGAATAGTTCCTCCTTCAAACGCTTGAAATATTTTTTCAGTGAAATATCCTTCATATATCGAATTTTCAGGACATATATTATATGTTCCTCTAGATATATAGTTTATTTTATCATTATGTGTATTACCAATTGATTGGGTATTTTTACGATATGTTCCCGGAGCTTTAATATCACCATATTTGGATAATTCATTACATATTAATGTACGCTGGCCACCGCGGTCATGACGCGCGATAATAGTGCCAAAAAATTCCTTCTGTTTTTTTATATTTTCATTGTATTTATTTTGAATATACGTTAATATATTATCATTTTCATTATACTTGTAATAATGATAATACATCAACCATAGGGGAAATCTTATTTGCTTTTTGGATAAATCGGTATTTTTAAAACCAACTATCAAATCAAATGTGTCATATAATAGTTTATCGTTATTATAAGGAGGATACCTATTTAAGTTTTCTCCGTAATAAAATATTTTACATTTTGCCTTTATATTTTGGACATTATTTATATTTCCACTACAAGATGCTATAAGAATATCTGGATAATCACCAGGATTTACTTTTTTAACTGGGCCAATATTTTCTTCTATAAACTTTGTGAAATAATTATCATTATGTGGGTCATTCCAATAATTAATATAAGCTATTGAAATCATATATAATAATATAATTTATTTTTATATCATTATAATTTCGTATTACACATTTACACCAATTCACTTCATCATATCATCAATAAGCCCATCTAAATCATATTCTCTAGTCCAGCCTAACTCAGTTTCCGCTTTTGTTGCGTCCCCTAGCAAGAATTCCACTTCACAAGGTCTAAAATATTTCTCATCAATTTTGACTAATATTTTACCGGTTAATTTCTCTCTACCTACTTCCTCAATACCTTCCCCTTCCCAAACAATTTCTTTACCAACTTTGGCAAAACAACGTTCAATGAAATCTCTTACAGTATATGTTTTTCCAGTAGCCAATACATAATTATCTGGCTTATCTTGTTGAAGCATGAGCCACATTCCATATACATAATCTTTAGAATGTCCCCAATCACGCTTACTATCAATATTTCCCAATTTCAATACATAATCTGGTTTTTTTTTTCTTTCTTCTTCATAATTAACGTTATGTAATACACTTTCATGACTACCATTACATTCTCTTATCTCATTTTCATATGTTTTTTCTTGTTCAACAATTTTCTTGACACCATTAACAATTTTCATCGTGACAAAATTATCCCCACGTCGTGGACTTTCGTGATTAAATAAAATTCCGTTACACGCAAATAGGTAATAAGAATCGCGATAATTATTCACTAAATAATGACTATAAACTTTGGCACATGCATAAGGGGATTGAGGATTGAATGGAGTATTTTCTTTTTGTGGTTTTTCCAATACATCACCAAACATTTCACTTGTTCCTGCTTGATAAAACCTGATCTTATTTTGTATATCTTTTTTAAATGTTCTAATTGCTTCTAATAACTTTAATGTTCCTATTCCATCTATTAATGAAGTATATTCTGGTATTTCAAATGAAATCTTTACATGACTTTGCGCTGCTAAATTATATATTTCAAATACTTCAAAATCTACATGTTCATTAACAATACTTGTTATATAATTTGTTAATGATGAACCATCACTCATATCACCATATTCTAGATGAATATTTTCTCTTATATGATCTATTCTTGTATGTGAAAAAAGGAGTGATGTACGTCTTACTATACCATATACCTTATAACCTTTTTCTATTAATAATTCTGCTAAATAAGACCCATCTTGTCCTGTTATTCCAGTAATAAAAGCTAATTTTACCATTAATATTTAATAATAATTTAATAACTAAATATAAACTTATTATTATATAATATTATATTAATAAATGAAAATATTAGTTACTGGAGGTAATGGTATGATTGGAAATAACATTAAAGATATCATTTATAATAATAATTCCTATTCAAATCACGAATTTATATTTATTAATAGAAGTTTAAATAACGATCTATCTATTGATTTAACTAATCGTGAACATGTATTATCTTTTTTTTATAGACATAATTTTAATTATATTATTCATTTAGCCGCTGATGTTGGTGGTCTTTTTAAAAATATGAATAATAATTGTTCTATGTTCTCAAATAATACTCGCATAAATGAAAATATACTTGAGGCTTGTATTAAATATAAAATAAATAGAGGTGTTTTTATATTGTCATCTTGTATTTTTCCACATAATCCGTCTATATTTCCTATGGATGAAACAATGATACATGAATCGCCTCCCCATTATTCTAATGAGGGATATGCTTATTCTAAAAGAATGATGCATATACAATGTCAAAATTTTAATAAAACATACAACACAGAATTTATTTGTCTTGTTCCTGTTAATTTATATGGACCATATGATAATTTTAATCCAGAAAATAGTCATTTATTACCTGGATTAATGCATCGTTTTTATAATTCATTAGAAAATAAAAACGAAAAATTTATTGCTTATGGTTCAGGAAAACCTTTACGACAAATGTTATATGCTGCTGATTTTGCTAATATTATTTGTGATATACTTATTAATAAAAAAGAAATCAAAACAGAAACATTAATATGTTGTAATGACTATGAATATTCAATTAAAGAAATTGTTGAAAAATTATCTGTTATTATGATTATTAAAAAGGATTGTATTGAATGGGATAATAGTAAAAATGATGGTTGTTTGAAAAAAACTGTTTCGAATAAAAAATTTAAACATTATTATAAAAATTTTTCTTTTACTGAACTAGATGAAGGTTTAAAAAAAACATATAATTGGTATAAAAACAATATTAATAAAATACGTAAATAGAATAAATATTATAATATTTGTTCTGTAAATCCTTTAGGTTGTTCATCAGGTTCATAACTATATTTATTCCAAAACTGATCAAATAATGATTCTTGTCCTTCTTTTTCATTTTCATCAAATTCTATTTCTTTTGTTTCATCATTTTTTTCCCCATTATATTTTTGTATTCTCTCTAACCATAATGGACAATCATATGAATAATATAACCATTTGTAAAAATAACAATTCATTAATTCTTCATTATCCTCGTTACATCTTTCAACATTCAGACTATATTTTCTTTTTTCTCTCAAAATATTTCTAGGTTTATCGCTTTCATATATTATCATGTAATTATCAATAACTTCTTTTTCTATTTTCTCTCTTTTTGGACGTTTAATAAAGGTTTCTTTATAATTATTACCCATTATCATTTTAATCATTACTGAAGATAAAACTACATGTTTAGTCAGACAATTAACATCTAATAATTCTATAATTGTATTATCAAATGTTAAATTTAATTCTTTACATTTACATAAATTTAATATCTTTTCATCATCATAATTATTATTTAATAATAATTGTAAATAATGTATCATATTATTTTCATTTTTCTTATAAATTGAATATATAAATCCTTTTTCTTTTTCATTAAATTCCTTAAACCATTCTGGTTTTTTTCCTTTGTACAATGTTATTTTTTTACTATCATTATAATGTGGTCTTAATAAATCATATATTATTGTATTCATATTTGTAAAATATAACTTTTCTGCAACATTAATTATTAAATTGTGTTTTGGCTTTTTATTTATTGATTTTTTCCAAATACTGTATTTTTGTTTTATAAAATTTATTATTTTATTATCATTATCTTCAATATGTATAAAAGTATAATATATTGTAATTAATACATTAAATGTATCTTCATGATAACCACTAAAATAATATTCACATAACCAATATATAAATTCATCATAACTTCGTTTGTTATAAAAACAATCAACCATTGTTGTTATAACATCCTCTTTAGGATACAAAAGTCTTGTAAAAACTAATGACATATTTTTTATTTTTATTATAAATATTATTTTTTAATCAATTTTATTTAATTTTATATATTGAAAATACAAGTTAAAATATTTAAAAAAATATAATTTATTAATATAATATAATGTGTGGTATTATTGCTTATATTAATAATAGTATTGATTGTTATAATATTATATATAACGGTCTTAAACAATTGCAAAATAGAGGGTATGATTCTGCTGGTATTACAACAATAGATTCATCTGGAAATTTTTTCACTACAAAATATGCTTCTTGTGAAAATAATGATTCATTAAAATTATTAGGTGAAAATTCTAATCTACATATTAATAAAAAAATTGGTATTGGACATACAAGATGGTCAACACATGGAGCAAAAACAGATGAAAATTCACATCCACATACATGTATGAAAAATATTTTCACAATAGTTCATAATGGTATTATTGATAATTATCAAGATCTAAAATCTTTATTAAAAAAACATGATTATTCAAATTTTAAATCACAAACAGATAGTGAAGTTATTGCTAATCTTTTATTAATGTATTATGAAAATAACAAAGATAATAAGAATATTGAAAATATTATAAAAGATGTTTGTTCTAAATTGTCAGGTACATGGGGACTAGTTATTTTATGTTCTAAAACACCTAATACTGTTTATGTAACTAGAAAAGGCAGTCCTTTATTAATTGGAAAACAAGAAAACGAAACATATATTGTATCTGAAATTTCTGGCTTTTGTAATAAAATAAATGAATACTTTGAAGTAAATAATGATGATGTTTACAAAATATCATTAAATAAAAATAATTCTATTGATATTGATACTTTATTCGGTAATAGTGAAAAAACTAATGTTCTTGAAAATAATTTCAATAGTGATTTAACATGTGAACCATATTATAAATGGATGGAAAAAGAAATATTTGAACAAGTTGATTCTACATTACGTGCAATAAGTCTTGGTGGAAGAATATTATCCAATTGCGATGTTAAATTAGGTGGGTTAGAAAAATATAAAGATGAACTTTTAAATATCAATAATTTACTTATTTTAGGTTGTGGTACATCTTATTATGCGTCAATGATAGGGAAAAAGTATTTTGAAGACAATTGTAATTTTAAAATAATTAATTATTATGATGGTTGTGAATTTACTGAATATATGATTCCAATAGAAGGTAAGACAGGAATAATATTTTTAAGTCAATCTGGTGAAACAAGAGATTTAATTAGATGTATTGATATTGGTAAAAATTATAATTGTTTCCATATTGGTGTTGTAAATGTTGTTGATTCTCAAATTGCTAGGGATGTACATTGTGGTGTATATTTAAATGCTGGAAGGGAAGTTGCAGTAGCATCTACAAAATCATTTACATCACAATGTATTATTTTAGCACTGATCAGTATTTGGTTTTCTCAAATTCAAGAAAATATTAGTATTAGAAGAACATTATACATTAAAGAATTACGATCTTTGTCACAAAGTATACAAAATATACTTACAAAAAAAATTAACTTACTTGATACATGGCTTCATGACTTTAAAAATAACTCTAGTTGTTTTTTAATAGCTAAAGGTGATTTACTTCCAATTACTTATGAAGGTGCATTAAAAATTAAAGAAATAACATATATACACGCTGAAGGTGTAAGTGCTAGTTCACTAAAACATGGACCATTAGCTTTAATACAAAATAATTTCCCAGTAATTTTATATGTCGCAGATGATGCTAATATTAGTAAAATGATTAATGCTTATGAAGAATTAATAGCAAGAGGGGCAAAAATATTTTCAATTACAAACTCGAAAATATATTTAAATTTTCTTAAAAATCATTCTGTAAAATTTAATGAAAATAATGTTATATATCTTAATAACGACTTTAAAATTTTTATTAATTTACTAATGAATATTTGTACGCAATACTTAGCATATCGTATTAGTGTATTTAAAAATATAGATCCTGACAAACCTAGAAATTTGGCAAAAGTTGTTACAGTTGAATAATTAATTTGTTAATACATAAACATTCGATATATTACCTATTAAAAATAGTAGTATTAAAAATTGAGATAAATAAATAAGATTTATCATAAAATATTATAAATAATATAATATTTTAATTATAAAAAATACTTAAAATTAATTTGTAAATACATAAACATTCGCTATATTACCTATTAAAAATAGTATTGCATGAACATGAATACACTTGTCTTCTTCATCAATACTTTTGAAATATGTACTTAATGAAAATACATATACTTCTATTAATAAAACAAATGTACATATCATTTCTTTATTGAAAATGAAAGAAAAAATGTAAGAAAATAACATTGTAAATGCTACAGTCAGATAATCAATAACACGTATTAAATTATATTGTGGTTTTCTCCAAAATAAATAACTAGTAATACACACTAAAATATGTGGTATAGAATAAATTATTCCTGCTGATTTTATGATATATAAAGTTGTAAAAAAATTTGTCATATTCATAGCTAACATCAAATTAGCATTAGATCTTTTATATATAATAATTTCCTCATTTACTATTATTTTATCACATAAATCTTTAATTTTATTTTCTAATTTATTTCCTGATAAATCTATATTATTATTCATAAATAATAATAATACCCAATTATACTTAAATCATTTTGTAAATATATAAACGTTACCAACACTACCTATAAAATATAATAATGAATGTAATCTCAACGATCTATTTTCTTCATTTATTGTTTTATAATGACAACTCATCATGAAAACATAATATAATGATAAAAATAATAATATTCCTACAAATTGTTTATTCAAAATAAATGAATAAATTAAAGTAAAACCTATTGAAGTTTGAGCTACAATATAATCTATGAATCTTGTATAATTATATCTTGGATTTCTCCAAAAAAAATAACTTGTCATGAAGACAGCCATATGTGGTAATGAAAATAATATCCCTTTCTCTTTTGCTACATATATTGATGAAAATAAATTTAAAAAATTAGAATTTACTACTAAATAAGTATGTGTTTCATCTTGATATATTGGTTTATTATATGTAATCTTATTATTTCCTTCTTCTAAATTATCTAATTCAATATTATTTACATTACCAACATCATTATCTGTATTCATTATTTTTGATATGTATTAATGTTTTAAATTATAATTATAGTTTAAATATAATTATAATTATTATTTTAATTAAAATTCAGTTGTTTGAGTACTGTTACCACCTCTTGAACGAATATGATTTAATTGATCAAATGATAAACAAGCACAACCGTCACCATTAGAAAATGTAGAAGGACAACAATCGGCTTTAAATTCAGTTTTTTCGAAAAAATCTTTTTTATTGTTATCTAAAGGCATTGATGTACTTGTATGGTCACTTTTTAAATGAGCAGCAACACCTTCAGGGTTAGGTACACCACTATCAATACCTGAATCTACTTCAGCAAATTGACTAGTTACAAAAGTTTCTGTAGTACCACTTCCACTTCCTGAGCCAGATGTTTTTCCTGTTAAACGATTCATTATCAAATTTTTCATATCAGTTAATAAAGCAAATCCTTCTTGAGGATCAACTGTTAAACAAGAACAAAAAACATGTGCTCCAATAACATAACCTAAAGCAACACATAAAAGTACTACTTCTAATCTAAATTTTAAACCAAATAACTTAAATTCTTGCATTTGCTTGACTATACTGTTAATATCCATATTATACATAATATAGATAAAATATTATTTTTAAAATTCACTTTTTTTTAGCTTAATATATACTGTTATCTATAAACTGATAAGTATTTAATTCGGGAATTATTCCATTGTCTTCCCAATCACTGAAAGTATATTCGCCTATATTTATATTATGATCATGTGTTATCAAACAAAAAAACTCTTCTAAATTATTTGGTAATAATATACTATGAGGATGATCCTTTACATATATGTAACTTTCATTGATTTCTTCTAATATTAAATGGCTTTCTGAAACTAAAATATCTGTATCATTTACACCACCATTAGGTATACAATATAATTTTGATATATAATTACCATTTATATCAGTATTTTTTATCTTCATTGTTGCATAAACAACACTTCCTCCTTCTAATGTTTCTCCTAAATTTATTTCACTCATTTTCTTTATTTTTCCATCATTTAATTTTATTAAATTATCACCACTAAAACAAAAACCTTCTTTCTTATTTTTATTAATTATATAACCACTCATTGAATAAAAATTATTTATAAATTTATTAAATAATAACATAATATAGTTCAGTGTATTTGTATAATTTTTTTCTATATTATGCCAAAATAATTCTAATATTTCACATATAAATCTATAATGTTTCTCTAAAACATTATCATTATCATTAGAATAAACATTTTCTACTATTTTATTATATTCTTCCCAATCCTCATGTTTATCCATAAATAAATTAAATTGTATGAAATACATTATTAATAATGATATTATTAAAATAAAAATGTAAAATATATAATTGTTTGTCATTAAAATAATTAATATATTAAATTATTATTTTAATGAAATTTAATCTAATACTCGTTATAAATTTATTTTTTTATTTTTCATCTATATATAAATGAATCCTCAAGAATCATTAACTCTACAAAGAATGATTAAAGAAAATGACGTTGTTGATCAAACAGAAAATATTCGTAAACTAAAACACAGTGAAGACATAAAAAGAGACATTATTCGCATAAATGTTTTACACGAAAAACAAAAAGAATTAAAAATTAATAATAAAAAATTATTTGATGAATTATTACGTAAAGAATGTTCATTTTTATATAACAATTATACTGATATATTTAATAAATTAAAAAATGAAGAAATAAATGTACAATTATTACTTTTATTTGTACAAAAATTAGCAGCTATTGAAAATGGTGAATCTAATCAACATAATGCTTCATATGAAATTGGTCAAATATTAAAACAAATATATATAGATAGTGCTCTAAAACGAACAGAAAAAAATGAAAAAGATGTAATTGAAAAAATTCAAAAAGAACCTGCTATTAATATTTCATGGAAACAATATAAAAGCATGAATAGTGCTTAATTTATTCTATTGTTACTTCTTTTGCTATATTTTTTATTATTTTTTTCACATTTGTATCATCAGTACAAACACTACTACTAACAATATTTATTAATGTATCATTTTCTGGATGTTGAGCATCTAAACATTCTGGGTGTTCATCTTTCCATTGTTCTATTTGTTTTATATTATTATGTTTAATTGTATTAATAGCATTTACAATATGTGTTTTTTCAGTATCTTCCTTTTGCCATGTATCATTATCTTTAACATATAATATTTCTCTCTTTAAATCACTACAATGTATTGGACGTCGTGTCATATCTAACTGTTGTAATCCATTTAAAAATATTTGACTCATTCCATCTATAAAACCAACCCGTCCTGTATTTTCTAAATCACTCATTTGTATTTGTAAAGTATTTACAAAATCATTTAAATTTAATGCATCTTTACAATGTTCATTCAAAAATATATTTAAATTTACTTTATTTGTTGTTGTTGTGTTATTACTACCAATTTTTGGAATCATATCTACAATCGTTTTTTGTAATTCATCATTTTTTTTCATCATTGTTACAAACATACCTTTATAATCTATTTTACTCTCATCTATTAATATTTCTTCATTTTCATTATTATTTGTTTCAAAGTTTTTATTATCATCAACATATTGACATTTTTTTTTATGTCTATATAAATTTTGACGCTGTTTAAACTCTTTTCCACATGAACATACAAAATTATCTTTTTCACTACTTTTTTGTAATCCTTTTGTCATCATTTCATGTTTACGTGTGGTTAAATGCTTATTATAATCATATTTTTTACTTGTAGTATAGTTACAACATTCACAAAAATAATTTTGTGCGACTTTTTGCGATTTTTTTGTCATCATATACTCTTAATATATGATTACATAAAAGTCGTAATTTTTATATTGGTTTTTTTATAAAAATTATATTTTTTTATAAAAAATATTTAAATTTTTTTTTGTATATATTTTTGTATTTTTGTTATCATTGTAGATGTGTTTTTTTTTATTATTAAAATGCGACTTTTATGGTATCATATGGTATCATTTTATTTTATGCTTTTATTTTATTTTTAATTATTTTAATTTCATTATTAATAATGATGTATATATTTTTTCAAATATTTTTTTGCGACTTTTTCGATTTTTATGGTATCATAAAATGATACCCAAAAAGTCGCATTTTTTGCATTTTTTCACAAAAATAAGGTTTTTTTTACTTTTTTACCCGATTTTTTAAAAAAATATGTTGGTAACAAAATATTTTTTTATACTAATTTTGTTATCTTATATAATAATAATAATAATAAATAAAAAATCATCATTTTTTGGTGCCCATTTTTTTTTGATTTTTTTTTCAAAAAAATTTATTTTTCCCAAAAAAACCTTGTCCATTTTTAAAATTTTTATTTTTTTTTTATAAAAAAAACCGGGTTCTGAGATTATTATATTTATAAATATATTTTTATAAAAAGCTTTAAAAATTAAACGGTATTACATATATGACAAAATTAGTAATTGTAGAATCACCAGCAAAATGTAAAAAAATAGAATCATTTTTGGGAAAAGATTATAAAGTTATTGCATCATATGGTCACTTTCGTGAAATAAAAGGGTTGAAAAGTATAGATAATGATTTCAAAATAGACTATACATTGTGTGAAAATAAAAAAAAATATATTACACAATTAAAAAAAGAAATATCAAAATCAACAGAAGTTATATTGGCAAGTGATAATGATCGAGAAGGAGAAGCTATTGCATGGCATATTTGTGATCAATATAATTTATCAATTAATACAACAAAAAGAATAGTGTTTAATGAAATTACAAAAACAGCTATTCAAAATGCTATTAATAATCCAATAAAATTAAATATGAATATGGTTGATGCACAAAAAGCAAGACAAGTAATTGATTTATTTGTTGGTTTTAAAATATCACCAATATTATGGAAATATATTAATCGTAATGCTAATTTATCTGCAGGTCGTTGTCAAACTCCAGCACTTAAAATAATATATGAAAATCATTTAGAATACGAAAATCAAAAACCAGAAAAATATTACAAAACAATAGCATCATTTACAAATATTAATTTATTATGTAATTTAAAATATGATTTTAAACAAGAGAAAGAATTAATTACTTTTTTAGAATTATCCAAATTATTTGATCATTCTATTTTATCTAAAAAAACAAAAAAAATAAGAACTAATCCTCCCAAACCATTTACAACTAGTATGCTACAACAAACAGTTAGCAATAATTTACATATGTCACCAAAAGAAACTATGATGATTTGTCAAAAATTATATGAAGCAGGTTTGATTACATATATGCGTACAGACTCAATTAAATATTCTAAAGATTTTATTGAAAATGTAAAAAAATATTTACTACAACAATATGATAATACGTATATTAATGAAAATATAGATAAAATGAATAACAATAGTGAAAATTCAAATAAAAATGCGCAAGAAGCACATGAAGCAATAAGAGTAACTAATATAGATTTGGTATTTGTTCCCGATAAATTTAACGAAAAAAAATATCAAAACTTATATACTTTAATACGTAATCATAATCTTAAAACATGTATGACAGATAGTATTTTTGAAGAATTAGAAATGAAAATATCAGCACCATGTGAACATTTTTATTCATATAAAACAAAACGTCCAATATTTTTAGGTTGGAGAAAAATAGATTATAAGGATGAAGGTGATAATTTTAATTTTATTAAAAATTTAAATGATAAAATACCATTATCATATAATTATATTCAATCACAAATACATATTGAAAAAACAAAACAACATTTAACAGAAGCTTCATTAATCCATAAATTAGAAACTTTGGGTATAGGTCGCCCTTCTACATTTGCATCAATTGTGGATAGGTTATTTGATAGAAAATATGTAAAAAAAACTGATGTAAAAGGTAAGAAATCAAAATGTAAAAATTATTTATTAAATAAAGAAAAAGAAATCATATTAAATGAAGAAGAAAAAGTATTTCAAGGTGAAAAAAATAAATTAATTATTCAAAATATGGGTATTGTTGTATGTGATTTTTTATATAAATATTATAGTGAATTATTTCACTATGATTATACAAAAAATATGGAAGATACAATAGATGAAATAGCAAAAAATGTATCATCTTATCATGATACATGTAATAAGTTTAATGAAAATATTACAAACATTATTAAAGGTCAAAAATCATTATTACCACAGAAAGATAATATATTAATAGAAAACGAATATGAATGTATTAATGCTAAATATGGTTTAGTACTAAAAAAAACTGTGAATGATAAGACTACATTTTTTCCTATTAAAAAAGAATATACATATGAATATTTAAAAGATAATAATGAAACATTAAAGTTTAGTGATATAGTTGAAGAAAAAAATGAAAAAATATTAGGAGAATATGATAATGAAAAAGTTACATTAAATAATGGTCCATATGGATATTATTTAAAATATAAGAATAAAAATATTAAATTAACAGATGAATTGAAAAATGATATAGATAATATTACTATTGAAAGTGTAAAAATAATATTACAAGAAAATGAAAATGAAAAAACAAATATATTAAAAGTTATAACAGAAAATTTAAGTGTACGAAATGGTAAATATGGACCATATGTTTATTTTAAAACAAATAAAATGAAAAAACCAAAATTTTTGAATTTAAAAAAAATAAAAGAATTTGTAAATAATTATGATATTTTAACAGAAGAATTAATAATGAGATATATTTAAAAAAAATATTATTATAATGTATTATTATAATAATGTTAGAGTTTTTATTAGGTCCAATTAATATTGTTAAAACGAATATGGTAGTATTTTCAAGTATAAGTTTAATAACAATATTACAAATAATATCAAATTTTGTAGGTAAAGCAAGAAAATTTTTATATTTTATAACATCGTTTTTATCAGTATTTTTATTATTTTTTATATCATTCTTCTCTTATATTGTTGGAAAAGGTAATGCTGATTTTATAACACATATAAGTAATCCATTAAATGGTTTTTTTGTATTTTTTCTACAAAGTGTAATAAATATTTGGGAAATATTTGAAAATGAAATAGTATTTGAAACATCAAAAACTATAGATAAAATGGATGAGAATATACAAAAAGCAGCAAATGAAACAATAATAGAAGGTCATACAGTTAAACAATTTGATGATATTAAAAAAGAAGCAGAACAAGCTTCTACATCTGTTATATTTGAAACAAAGAAATTCATAAAAAATGTGTTAGTAATATTTAGTTCTTTATTTTCATATATATATTTATTTTTTATGCTATCTGCTGATTCAAGCATAATGTTATTAGATGGTTTATCATTTGCTTACTTAGCTATATTTTTATTATATGTTTATTTAAAATATGAAATTATGTTATTTATAAAATATTATGCAACTGATGATTATCTTAATAAATATAAATAATTATGTATAAGATATAATCTTATATGTAACACCAAATTCATTTTCACTCTCCCAAATACCAGAAATTTTAAAATGAATATTCAAAGATGATACATTATCATTTATTTTATCATTCTCATTATGACAACACTTAATGAAACCTAAACGCACTTGTTCTAATAGTGAATATTTAGGTATTTTATTAAAATTGTTTATTTTTTGAAGTAAGTTATTTTCAATATCTACCAATTGGGTAACAGTATTTTTTATATTATTATCATTTTCATTTAAATAACATTTGAATTTTTGATAAAATTTTACCATTTTAACATTTTTTACATTAATTAAAAATTGTAAATTATTTAATGTAACATAATTAGTGGAATATAATATTCTACGAAATGTACTATTGGCAATTATTGTATTTTTTACTGGATCATTAAAATAAACATTTTCTCTGTTAAATTTTTTTATATCTATTATTATATTTTTCATAATAACCTTAATATACGTATTATGTTATGCTTAAATACTTTTATAATCATTACATAAAGATATATCATATATTATATTATTATGACATCATTAATAGATGAATATTTTATTTTAACCAAAAAACATAGGTTAGAATATCCTGGTAAATCAATATTATTAATGTTAGTAGGAGCATTTTATGAAGTATATGGCATTAAAAATGATTCAAATAATTTTGATGATAAATATAGTAATATATACGATTTTAGTAAATTATGTGATCTTGTAGCAGCAAAAAAAGGTCATAAATACAATAATAAAGATCTTTATATGGCTGGTTTTAGAGATTATTCTCTTGAAAAATATTTGACAAAATTAACTAAAAATGGTTTTCGATGTTTTGTTTATGATCAATTTGATGAAGGCAAAAAGAAAATTCGTAAATTAACAAATATATATTCTCCGGGAACATATTTCCAAAGTGATAATGAATTATCAAATAATATAACTACAATATGGATTGAAAATATAAAATCAAATAAAAGTGTTATATACGGGTTTTCTAGTGTAAATATTAACACAGGACAATGTAATATATTTGAATATGAAAGTAAAAGTAACGAAACATCTTTTAATGAAGTAGAAAGATATTTATCAATATATAAACCTAATGAAATAATTTTAATATGTGATAAAAATGGATTAGATAATATTGAAATACTAAATAATATATTAAATTATATCGAAAACAAATGTTTAAATGTAAATTTAGTTGATAATTTTGAAAATAATAAAATCATAAATAATTGTCAAAAACAAACATATATTCAAGAAATATTTAAAACATATTATACAATTCATGATTTTTCTAGTTTTTTTGAAACATATGTAAATTTTCCATTGGCATGTCAAAGTTTTTCCTATTTATTATATTGGATTGAAAATCATAATCCATATTTAGTTAAATATTTACAAGAACCAAAAATAGAAACTCATTCTCAAAATGTATATTTAGGATGTCAAACGTTAAAACAATTAAATGTTATTTCAGATAATAAAAATGAAAGTGTTATAAATTTAATTAATAAGTGTATGACACCAATGGGAAAGCGTGATTTTGAAGAAATATTATTACATCCAGTATATGATGTTAAATATTTGGAGGAAGAATATAAAATAATAGAAAAAATTATAAATACAGAAGATAATATCATTGATAATACACAAACATATTTAAAATCTACAAATGATCATTCACGTTTACTTAGATCATTAGTATTAAAAAATATTAAACCAAATCAATTACATCAATTATATAATAACATTTTATATGCTAAAGAGTTATGGAATATAACAAATAAAACACTAACAAAATATTTTAAAAAGAAAAACGTTAAAAATATTACAAATAGTTGTGATAAAATTATAAATTTGTTTAATAAAATATATAAATTAGAAGAACTTCAACAAATAGACAGTCAAAATATAGAAAAGAATATTTTTCAAATAGATTATTGTCCTGAAATAGATTCATTTGAAAAAACAATGATTAAAACAAATACTAATTTACATGATGTAATGAATTTTTATAATAATTTAATATTAAAATCTGTTAAAAAAAAAGGTTCTTACATTAATTTACATGAAACGGAAAAAATGCCACCTAATTTAATATGTACAAAAAAAAGAGGTGATGTTATAAGAGAGTTAGTTAAAAAAGAAAAACAAAATACTGAATATTTTTCTAACTTAAAAATAACAAAAATTACTAATGCAAATGTTTCACTCAGTAATGAGTATATTAATAATTTAACAATTTCATATTTTAAAAATAATATAAAATGGAAGTCTTTGTTATCAAAAGAGTATATTCTTTCTCTCAACAACTTTTTAGAAATATATGATGAAATAAAAGAAATAGGTAATTACATTTCATTAATTGATATTCTAATAACTAAAAGTATTGTATCAAGAGAGAACAATTACTGTAAACCAGTTATTAAAAACAACAATAATATTTCATATGTTCAAGCAAAAGATATTAGACATTGTTTAATAGAAAAAATTCAAAATGATGAAAAATATGTAACAAATGATTTAACTTTAGACAACGAAGAAAAAGGAATGTTATTATATGGTACAAATGCTGTGGGTAAAACAAGTACTATTAAAGCATTGGGGTTATGTATAATATTAGCACAAGCGGGTATGTATGTACCATGTAGTAATTTTCAATATTTTCCATATAGTAAAATTTTTACAAGAATTTTAAATAATGATAATATGTTTAAAGGTTTATCAACATTTGCAATAGAAATGACGGAAATGAGAACAATTTTAAATATGGCTGATGAGAGAAGTTTAGTATTAGGAGATGAATTATGTTCTGGTACTGAATATGAATCAGCAATAAGTATATTTGTATCAGGATTAAGGTGGTTATATAATAAAAATGTAAATTTTATATTTGCTACTCATTTACATGAAATAGTTAATTATGATGAAATTTTAGAAATGAAAAAATTAAAATTCAAACATTTAACCGTTAGATATGATTATGAAAAAGGATATTTAGTTTACGATAGAAAATTAAAAGATGGATCAGGAGAATCAGTATACGGGTTAGAAGTATGTAAATCATTAAATATGCCTAAAAATTTTTTAGAAGATGCTTTTCAAATAAGAAAAAAATATATGGATAAAGATAATGTTTTAGATTTTAGTTTATCAAAACGATATAATTCTAATATTATTATGGGATATTGTGAAATATGTAAAAAAGAAAAAGCAACCGAAGTACATCATTTACAATATCAAAATGATGCTAATAAAAATGGTTTTATTGATAATTTACATAAAAATCATAAAAGTAATTTAATTTCAATATGTGAAAAATGTCATCAAAATATTCATAGGAAAAATATTAAAATGTCAAAGACAAAAACAACAGATGGAATACAATTACAATTAATATAATGTTATTATATATTATGAAATTATATGATAACATTAATGGTATAATATTATTTAGTTGTATATTTATATTATGGGCTATAAATTTAGGTATTCAATGTCCATGTAATAAAGAAACAACTAATTTGTGTACACGACATGAAATATATGGTGTTCAATATAATCATTTTATATTGTTTATATTTTTAGGTTTTTACTTTCCGTCATATTTTTTTACATTGTTATGTATTAGTATTTTATGGGAATATTTTGAATATTTATTAGATAAAAATCCAGATTTTGTAGTAAAATATATTGGTGGTTGTTTAAGTAAACCACCAGCTAATTATAATCATAGTAAAAATAAAATTCATAATTATTATGTATTAAAAGGAATACCAAAATATATTAATCCAATTGATAAATATTTTAATATTAAAAATTCTACATTACATGGATGGCATGGTTCACCTGCAGAAATTATTCCAAATGTATTAGGTTTTGGATTTGGATATATTTTAAATAAAATATATTATTTATTAATAAAAAAAATTGATTCGTAAATAAATTAAACATAATATATAAAAATAATATACAATGACATCTGTAAGTGATCAAAATACCACAAATATTGGACAAATTGGCGAAAAAGAAATTACGTTTAGTAAAGACAATATTAATCATATAGATTTGGCAAAAATAACTTATATGATTCATCCAAAAACTAAAAAAAAAATCAATGTTATTGGAAAAAAACCATATGAAGAATATTATAAATTTTGTAATAGATTTGAATCATTAAATGAAAATACTTATGTTATACAATATGAAGACAATACATTCAGTTTCTATTGTAATAATACAGAAGGTGGAAGTTGGATCATTGTAAATGAATAATTAATTTTAAATAAATAATTATATGTTTTTTTATTTAAAATATAAACACATATTACCTATTATAAATAATTATGAAAATTATAGAAACAAGTTTTAAAGAATATTTAGAAAATACTAATAATTTTGATTTACATCCTGAACTAGAAATTGATAAATTTTCAAAAAAATTAGAAGAGATTAATAATATAATAATTTATGGACCACCAGGAATAGGTAAATATAGCCAAGCATTAAAAATTATAAATAATTATAGTTCAAGTAATTTAAAATATGATAAAAAAATACAATTACAAGGTAATAAAGATGATACAATTATGATTCATATTAGTGATATTCATTATGAAATTGATATGGATTTATTAGGTTGTAATTCAAAAACATTATTTCATGGATTATATGTTCAAATATGTGACAGTATACGTTCAAGTTATTCTAGTTTATTTGTTAAAAATAAAAAGCAAAAAGCTGAAGGAATAATATTATGTAAAAATTTTAAAAATATTCAAACAGAATTATTGGATACTTTTTATGCTTATCTAACAAGTGCAAATGATATCATATTACGTTTTATAATTATTACAGATAGCATAGGTTTTATACCCAAGTCTATTACAGAATCTTGCAATATTATTTCTTTATCAAGACCAAAAAAAAATAGTTATGTTAAATTATTATCATTATCTGGTAATAAAAATGAAAATATAAAATTTAATGTTGATAATATAAAAAATATAAAAAATTTATTATTAAAAAACGATGAAATAGATGTAAATACTATATTTTTAGATAGAATAAAAAATTTATTTAATGAAACAAAAGGTAATAATATTGACATTGATGTTGTAAGAAATATAATATATGATGCAATGACATATAATATTTCAATGGATGAATTTATTTTTGAAATAATTAATTTTTTGTATACAAATAAATATATTAATCGAAATAATAATAAATTAATAGAAATAGTTATAAATTTTCATCAACAATATAAAAATAATTATAGACCAATATTTCACTTAGAGAAATGCTTATTAGATTTAATAAAGTTAAGTTATGAAAATAAATGATGCTCTAAAAATATTCCAATTAGAAAATATTGAAGATATTAATAATTTCGAATTATCAAAAATATATAAAAAAATTGCTTTAAAATTACATCCAGATAAAGGTGGTGATGTAGAAAAATTCAAAGATTTAACAACAGCATATGATATGTTGAAAACATTAATCGAATTAAATAATGTAGAAAATAATAATAATAATAATATTAATATTTTAAATCAAATGATAATAAATGTAAATAATTTTTATAATGATAATGAGCATGTTAAACAATTTGTTACTATTTTTACAAATAAAATTAATAATTATATAAATAGAATTATTAATAATATGAATTATAATGATTTGATTAAAATAAATGAAATATTAAAAAAATGTGATTTTTTAATTAATAATAATATACTTGATATTGTTGAAAATAAAATAAAACAAATAAATTGTCAAGAAAATCATAAAAAAATAGAACATGTTATTGTTCCTGCGAATATTAATGACATTATTAATGATAATTTATACTATTTTACATATAATAATACAAAAATTATAATTCCATTATGGCATAGTGAATTATATTATGAAGTAGAAGATATATCTAATAATAAAATAGGTTTAATTGTTAATATTAATACGACATTACCAAATAATATGTACTTAGATGAAATGAATAATTTACATGTGAGTATAAGTAAAAAACTAGAAAATACATTATTATATGAAGATATAATAGAATTTAAAATAGCTGATAAATTATTTAATATAAATGTAAATGAAATATATATTAATGATTATCAAGAAATAGTTTTAAAAGGGCAAGGTCCTTGTAAGATTAACTATGATTTTATATATACAACAACATCATTATTAGAAGGAAAAAAAGGAGATATTATAATTCATTTAAAATTATATTAAAATTATTATATCCAATAATTCAAATAATAAAAAGTAATAATAATATTATTTTTATTATTTATATATTTTCAAATTCATATTCATAATGAGGAGGAAATTTATTAACAAATCTATGTATTTTACCTTCACCTGTTAAATCATATAAATATTTTATGAAATATCTAAAAAAAAATTTATAGTTTTGTATATAATGACGACTATATATGTGTTCTGTTTTATTAGTTATTCTATACATTTCATTTACAGTATAATCTAATGTAGAATCATCTACAACTTCTAATAATCCTGATTCAAAAATTACATATTTATTTGATTCGAATTTATTTATAACATTTTCAATTTTATCAGATATAGTATTTTTACATTTTCCACAACCATTCATATCAATACATAAATCACCACAACCATATGTATTTTTAAAAATATTAATAAATTTACCAGAAAATGATTCAGGACTTCCAATAACTATTAATTGTTTGTTTTCATTTTTTGCTTTTTGTAATGCATTATCGAATAAAATAAGACTATTATCATTTTCCATAAAAAAAAAACAAATAAAAATTATTAAAAATTGTGTTAACATAAAAAAATATAAATTTATAAATCTAAAAAAAAATATATTAATCATATTATATTTTTTATTATTTATTTATTATCTTTTCAATGTAAATATATATTTTTATGTAATTTATTTATACTTTCTTTTTAACTACCTTCTTCTTTTTTACAACCGGTTCTGGTTCTGGTTCTACAACTTCTTCTTCCTCTTCTTCAGCAGCAACTTCTTCTTCTTCGTCGTCACTTTCAACAAATGCTTCATTTACTTCTTCATCTGTTGATTCCTTTGCTTTAACACGAAGAACATTTTTTTCTTCGTCATCAAGTTCAATATGACAAACTTGTACTTTAGAAGCTCTTGGTTGTGTTACAGCTTGATGAAGACGCCAAGTTACACCAAATTTACCATTAGCAAACCAGATACCTCCACATTGAACAACTGCTGCAACATTAGAACCCTTTGAAATAAAATCCAACGGAGTCAATGATGTATCATTTGAATCAGGAAATACTTGTTCATAATCAGTATTGAAAATGTTGCTACTCCATTTACCATCATAACATGGTACTTTTACACGTAGTGTTGGAGCTTTAGAATAATCAAATTCTCTAGTATCTTTATTTTTAGGATATTTAAGCATAGGAGTCCAAAGGGCATCGATAACATCTGGACTTAGTGGTTTTGTTTTACCAAACCATTCTTTATGTTTTGACATAGCATCTTCTTTAATTTTAGCTTCAAAGTCTTTGAGTACTTGTAGAAACTGATCAAGTTTAGGATTTGAATATTCCTCACTTGGAAACTGAAGACTCATTTCATAACGTTCATTTCCTTCATAATCACTTACACCATAAGTGTACATAAGAGGTGATGAAAGATACAATGCACGTTTGACTTCAGCATTCATAATATTGACAGATTTACCGCCAGAAGTATTTTGCTTAGGTTGACCGTAAGCAATAATATCGGTATTAAATTCGTTAGCTTTTACAACAGTGATTCCGCTCATTTTTATAATTTACTATAGCATTATAGCTTTAAATAGATTTCGATTTTTTTTTTAATTAACTAAATTATGGTCTGAAAATAATAATTTAATATTTTTAAAAGAACATTTAAAATCATAATAATATATATATAAAGAAATAAATGAGTACGCGTTCAAATAGTTTTGACTTAAATCAAAATAAACCTTTAAAAAGTCAATACCAAAAAAAAATATCTGATGAAGAATTTAAAATAATCAATTATGAAGAATATGAAAATATAAAATATATAAATTACACTGTAAATCAACTAAAAAAAATAGCAAAATATTATAAATTAAAAAGTTCAGGTAATAAAGCATTTTTACGCGAATCTTTGTATTATCATTTAAAAGGGTCTTTACCTGCAATATTAATTCAAAAAATATGGAGAAAATATTTGATAAAAAGTTATATAGAATGTAAAGGTCCTGCTTGTTTAAAAAGAAATATATGTGTAAACAGTAGTGATTTTTACTCATTAGAAGATATAAAAACTATACCATTAGAACAATTTATATCATATCGTGATAATGATAATTTTATATATGGGTTTGATTTGCAATCAATAAATGAATTACTAAAACAAAATAACAAACAAGAAAATCCATATAACCGTAATAAAATACCGTTAATTGTAAAGTATAATTTAAAAAAAATAATACGATTATCAAGAATATTAAAAAGAAAAATAGATGTGAATATTGATTTCACTGAAGTAAATAATAATAATCAAGAATCAATTAGAAGTAGAGTAGTAACATTATTTCAAGTTATTGATAGTTATGGACATACTACTGATGTGAGGTGGTTTACTAATTTGAATAGAAGTAGAATTTTATATTATTTAAGAGAATTACATGATATTTGGAGTTATAGGGCCGGATTAACACCTCAAACGCAAAGAGAAATATCACCAGAAGGAACTCCATTTAGTAGAAATTCTATAAACTATTTATTTAGTAATGGTACATTGGAACAAATACAAAGATACACATTAAATGTTATTGATAAATTAATTAATACAGGAATAAATGACTCTTCTAAATGTCTAGGTATATACTATGTATTATCAGCATTTACACTTGCATCACAAGAAGCAGCTATTAGTTTACCATGGTTGTATGAATCGGTACAACATCAAATAAATTAATAAAAATGCGAAAAAAAATAAAAAAAAATATATATTTGCGTAAAAAAATATATATTTTTAAAAATTAAGACGCATATTGTATTCAATAATTAATAAAAATATAATTTATTTGTTAAAAGGATATAAAAAGGTACTATGTATATAGATTATAATGGCAAAGTCTTCTAGTACCACCCAAGCTAAAGCTACTAAAAAAGTAGTAAAAAAATCCGCTCCTGCTCCTACTCCAGTAGTAGTAACACCTCCACCAGCACCTGAACCTGTTGTTGCTGAAACTGTAGAAAATCAAGCTGTTGATTCAGTTGAAGAAAGATTTTCTGTATTTAGCTCAAAATTGAGTGAAGCAATTGCTGCTCTTAACGCAGTAAAAACTGAATACAAAGTATTAGAAAAAATGTGTGGCAAAGAACTAAAAGCTGCTCGTAAATTAAGTGCTAAAAAGAGACGCGCAGGAAATCGTGCTCCAAGTGGTTTTATTAAACCTACTTTAATCAGCGTTGAACTTGCTAGTTTCCTTGGAAAACCATCAGGTACAGAAATGGCTCGTACAGAAGTAACACGCGAAATTAACAAATATATCAAAGCAAATAAATTACAAGACCCTGAAAATGGTCGCAAAATCAACCCTGATGCTCCTCTTGCTAAACTTCTCAAGATCAAGAAAGATGATACTTTGACTTATTTCAATCTTCAACGTTATATGTCTCCTCACTTTCCTTCTTCAGCAACATCAGTAGCAGCAGCAGCCGCAGCAAATGCTTAAATTAATAATCTAATAATCTAGTAATATGTTAAATTAAAATTAAATTTAATATATTATTTTATCCATGTAGTGACATTTTTAATGTATTCAATAAGTTTTCATCTAATTTATTTTCATTATAATTCAGTTGTGTATTATATTCCATTTTTTTTATAGCTGTAATAAATTCAGGTTGTTTACTTTTATGAGCAATATATTTTATAAATTTTGAAATATTTTTTTCATCAAAATTAATAATATTTTTATTATATTGAATGAAATGTGCTATTGTATCAGTATCATTTATTAAAAGAATCGTTTTTATTATGTAATAGCAAAAAACATTTGTTTTTTCTTTATATTTTTCAACATCATTATTATTCATAATATTAATGTAGCTTGTATCCATGTATGAAAAAATTTTAACTAATTGAAATAATGCAAACTGTTTTTCTTTTTTTATAATATTACAAAAATTATTATATATGTTTTTTTTATCACTATTCATATCAGTGTAAACATATAATAAAGAATTAAATACAATTGCTAAAAATTCACAATAAGATTCACCTATTAAATAATCACTATTGATATTAAATATTTTTTTACATATTTTTACACCTTCATCACTAATATCAAAATCAAGACCAAATGAATGTATAACCTCATGACATAATACTTTAAGCCATTCTTCTTTTCTATAAATAGTAATTGAATTGTGCTTTTTACATCGATAAGTCCATGCACTATTTATATTAATTCTGTCAAGAATTAATTCATCATCATTAGGAAATTCTTTACAAAATGGTGTAAAATAAATATTAATTAACATTTCTTCACTACAATTTTTATTTGAATATAATGAAACAATATATAATAATAAATATATTTTAAGAATATCTTCATTTATAGTATTAGTTATTGAATCAAAGAAACAAAAATTTACATGTATTTTTCTATGAAATATATTAAATTTATAACTATAAATAGTAGAAATGTTTGTTTCAATATATTTTTGAATACTATCTGGAAAAAAGGTATTATCTTTTTGTTGTAAATCAACATCATTGTCAATAAAAGAAATATTACTTATAATATTATTTTTGTTTTTATTGTATAATTTATTACCATCTATTAAGTTTGATAAAAATATATCAATAACATCTTTATAATCTGTTTTGTTTAATATTAAATTATCTTGATAAATATGCTTTAAAAATTTTTTTTTTATATTATTACAATTGTTATTTTTAAAATCATTCGTAAATTCTTGTGGAATTAGATGATTATTCATTTTATTAATATAATAAAATATTATTTAATTTTTATAAAAAAAACATAATAATTTAATAAAAAAATTGACATTTAATACATATTGTTAAATTATATATATTAAATATGGATATAAATCAACCAGATAATGAATATTTTAATCCAATAATATACAGTCCAGATCCAAAAAGTATATGGGAATTGTGGGAATTTGTATTAATTGAATAAAAAATTATATGTAAAAAAAATAAACAAAAATAAATACATTCATTAATAACATATCTTTTAATGATATTATATAAGGCCAATTATCATTTTTTAAATAAAATATGCTAGTAAAACAAAAAAATAACATGCCAAAAATAAATGATTGAATTTTTTCATTATAATCGTAATCAAGATAAGCTTGAGAAGTATTTATATATTTTGTATCATCTGTTAAATTATAGTTAGTTTCAATATCACGCCATTTAACTTTATTAAATTTTTTTTGTTTTTTGAAACAACTTTTTAAAGGTTGAAATGATTTTTTTTTATATGAGAAACATTTGTCAATATTATAGTAATAATTACTATAATAATAAATATATAATGGAAAATAATGATAAAAAAATAAAAATATAACTAAATATAATGGTAATAAATTTTTATAATATCTAATAAGTGTTTCATATGTTCCAATGAAAAACATAACATAGCTTGTGTATAAAAAATAATGTCTATAATTTGTTAACATAAATAATGTAGATAATGGAACAGCATATGTACTAGTTGAATTATAAAAACTATATTTTATTGAAGTGTCATGTGTTGTATTGTTAAAAAATTTGAAAATATCCATATTTATATTATTTTTATATTATATTATTATAGTATTTTTTTAAAAATTGATTTTATAATAAATTATTATAAATTAATTTAGAGCTTTATTAACTTATAAAATAATGGAAATTATTTCGAATATAAATGTTGTAAATATGGAAAAATATTCTATCAATGATTTTTGTCAAATAAAAGATTCAGGTTTTACTTTTGAATTACCAGATAAAACATTACAAATTATATCTCAAATAGCAGAATTAGTAGGCGATGCTAGTTATATTAAAACACCTGTTTTTAAGAAAAAAATGAAAATAAGAAAAACAGAGCCATATAAATCAACTATTTTAAAAAATGAAACATTATATGATGAAGAAATGTCTAATATTACATGTAATATTAATAAATTAACCGATGCTAATTATGAATCTATAGTAACATCTATATGTGAATCATTAGATAAGTTGATAGAGGCAGAAGATAAATTATATGATATTAGTAAGTTAATATTTAATAGAGTTAGTACAAATGGTGCTTTTGTAAAAGTTTATGCTAAATTATATGCTTATTTGATGGGTAATTATGAAATATTTGAAAAAATATTAGAATCAACATTACCTGATTATATTAAATTATTTGATATGAATGATCATAGTAAATTATTAGTAAGTTCAAATGATAATTATGAAGAATTCTGTAATTTGATGCGTGAGCATGAAAATAGACGTTCATTAAGTAAATTTATATCTTGTATGTTAGTTGAAGATGTAATTGATAAAAAATTTATAATTAATATTTTAAATACACTTAATAAAAAATTATTATTATTAGCAAATCTTGAAGTAAATGAAGGAGCAAAAGCTGCTTGTGATGTTATTAGTGATAATATAAAAATATTTATAATAGATACTAATAATATTATTATTAAGAGTAATGAATGGAATAAAATAAAGAAAGACTTAGATAAAATACTTTTATTAGACAATAACACAAATTTTACAAAGAAATCAAAATTTAAAATTTACGACATAAATGATTATTTAAAAAAAAATAAATTATAAATAACAATTAAATGAAGAGTAATAATAAATATTATGATACTAATATTTTTTATTTTAATTTTTAAATTTATAAACAGTTTTTATTTGACAAATACTCAATATAATTCTATTATGAATTTAATAAAAAAATATGATTTAACCGAAGAGCAAAGAGATAAAATTAACACTATTTTATATAAATCGCATCAACAATATGCTATTAAAAGA
>Ga0209503_10000183_pt1 | contig 43489 bp, 39 predicted proteins | sample SouAtlMetagenome_2_FD_187448 | JGI IMG/M metagenome (GOLD analysis project Ga0209503, IMG submission 187448) | Marine eukaryotic phytoplankton communities from Atlantic Ocean - South Atlantic ANT15 Metagenome (SPAdes) (version 2) | ecosystem: Environmental > Aquatic > Marine > Oceanic | place...
ATACAGGCCACTAGCCTCTGATATCTACTAGAACCTGAGAGGAGCTCTAGATAAAGGTAACTACAGGATCATAGCACAATCGCTGTAGATCGAGCTCAATCTACCCATCCGATGGCTCTTCTCGAATAATTTATATCCTACTAGTAGGTTGAGGTTGGTATCTGATGATACCAGGCCTAGTCACGGTTGGTTTGCTTAACAGTGACTTGAAAGCTAGCCCGCCCCGTTCCGGCCCTCGTACGCCGTCGGCGACTTCGGGGAGAGCAATCCGGACGCCGCAATCCCAAGGCCGCGACGGTGGCGCATCGGGGGCCGCCGCCGGGTAGCGACTAGTTACTCAGGCTACAAGTAAACCAAAAAATGTCTTATTTTGGCTCAGAGGTATTCTTGTACTAAGTATAAGGAGCGGATTCGAGACCGCGGCTAAATTCTAGCAAACTTTTTAGGTCTTCCTTAATTTATCTATTTATTCAAGTTTATTTACTCCCCTGTGATATGTGCGCGGGTGCGATGCAGCTGACATCGTGCCAACGCAGACTCCATTGGGTATCTCGCTGATTGTTATCTCGCTGATTGTGCGAGACGTCAAAAGATACGACGCAGGAACTTAAGAAACCAATCGCGGTACTCATTTGGTGATACACAGGACAGGAGCACTCCTTGTAGTGTCTAAGTCCCCTCGTGAGGATATTGAGGTCAGTCTCTAGGTGCTTTCGAACATTGTACTTCTGTAAAATGTCAATAATACCCAGGTAGTAGAGTTCACGTTGTCCACGGCCTGAGTCGGATATGCCCTCGATGGCAACATCGTAAGCAGCCGGAAGCAGAGTTTCGTCTGTGACGGCGTTATTGGTGGTCTTCGCATTGCGCACATTGACATGATTCTCAGCACCAGCGAGGGGAGATGCCTTGAGCGACTGAATGGCCGTGACAGCTGGAGCAATTTTCACGTTTACCTCTGCGGGTGTACTGAGGGAGCTTGGGTGCCTTGAATGTGACTAAGTCATTCCTGGAGGCACAGCCACACCGCGCTATTGCATTTGAAACCACTTCCAAATGCAACTTGAAGAACACGGTGGCCCTTTTTCGGCTTTTGAAATTTGCGCACATATTCCATCTCATACCAAATGGAAGAAGAGGAAGTATTCCCGTAGTTAAAAAGTGCATACTTGCTTGGCTCTGCGTGTTCTGGCAGCAATTTAAGGTTTTTAGCAACGCCATCAACCACAGCACGACCACCTGCGTGAATACACCAGTAATCAATGCCGCGTTTAAAGTCTGGAACATATGTAGGAATTTTGACAGGAACCCAGTTCGACAGAAGCTTCTGCAAGCGTGATGTTGCTGTTTGATTGCGATTATTCAAGAGCTTCCAAAGATACTTGCAGATTTTCTTTTTGGCAAGGCTGTAAGCGACTCGTATCTGCTCTGAGAGCGGGAGGACGTAGGGGCCGAGGACAGTGAAATTTTTTTCCATTGTATGGCCTGCTATATTTACAATATTTCGATCCAGCCTGACACCATGTTCACCATTGGCATCTTGGCATTCGTAGACGGCAGCATACGCCTCGTCCCCGGTACCCTGGGTGCGGACAACACGAAGCAGCTTGAATTTGGCTCTCTGGCCATCACGCCATTTGTTGGACAGCATAATGGCAGCACCACCACAGCGAAAAAGAGTATTCTGGAGCAACATGCTTCTGTCATTTCCATGATAAAGATTCTGCGTCAAGTTCTCCGTCGAAACAACAAGCGCAACCTTACTCGGATGAGAGCGCAGGATGTTTTGCGCAAGTTCGATTCCAACAAGACTCGCAGAGCAACCCATACCACTTATGTTATAAGCCATGACATTTCCACGCATGTTGAAACGATTCATGACCATGGCGCAAAGAGAAGGAGTGGGCGAGAAGAGACTACAGTTGATAATCAGAATATCTACCTCTGGCGCTAGTATGCCGGTACGCTTGAGGCAGTTATGGACTACGTTGCAGATTACTGTCTCTGATTCCTTACGTGCTGCCTCAACGGACTGGTCTGCGATTTTGGATTCGTCTCTGAGGCATTGTGTTATGCCTGGGGGCCAAGCAGTCCGCTGTCCGGTCCCAGACTTATCAAGAATTCTCTTCAGAAACATGATGCTCTCCTCAGTGAAGCACCTCTGACGCTGCATACAAGTCATCAGTTGGTCATGAGTCAATTGCCAGCTCTCGGGGGGCTCAAATGTCACAAAATCTACCAGGTACACAGGATGGTGGTGTCTGGCAAGATACCACACAAGGCATAACCCCAAGAGCGTCGAACGCCAAGACATATCCAACAACGCTGGAGGAAGACCCTGCAGAACCTTCAAAGTGATCTCAATGGGTATGCTTGGACCAATGGTTATGACGTCAAATGTAATCTGTGCTGTTAGGTAGCAAAGCATAGTAACCAACACATGCCTACAAGTACCTTGTGCTCGGAAGAATATTATTGAATAACTCTGTACTACGGGTAGAAAGTCATGGCTACATGCCACCAATTGACCATCCCAATTAAGCGCGATCGTTGCACAGTATATTCAGCATGATCCCCAGTATCCGTAGATGCGAGGGAACCGTCCGAATCCACACGATTAAGCCTCCCATCGTCGCCCATATTCCGAATCGAAGAGGCTGAAACAACCATACGTCAATACCACGGTACGTACGGTACCGTGGCATACAAGCTCGTACTAGTAGATTTCTTACGTAGATTTCTTACGGTATTATGTAGCAAGCGAATGTCGCCGTGTTGAATAATGTAAAAAGAGTCCTCGGCCACCTCGAGAAAGACGGCCCCCCGTACCCGACGCGAGTGTTAAGGTAAAGTTGCCCAGTGGTCTCAGGCTAGAGGCAGCTTTGAAAGCAAGCCGGCCGCGCCGTCACCGATTCAACCGTGACAGTGACTCGCCGGCGGACTTCACTGGCGGCCGGCCGCAATAGAAGAACAGCCGAGTGCACTAGTAGTTACTATGACCCTCACGCTGGCCCAGGGAAGAAACACCATAGGCTAGGGTAGGGCAGGCTAGAGGGATCAAGTTTTCCTCTCCGAGTCTCTGCAACCCCGGCTTTGGAGTCCGAGTCGGACGGAACGTCCACCAGGACTATTCTGCCCTACACACATCCACTCCAAGTCAAAACTGCGAAGCCCCAAATGACATGTGATAGGGCACATGGGCACTCAGGTTTAGTCCGAGTCCAGACTCGGAAGTGCCAGTTACGGTGCTCGTCCGAGACCACCTCCAATCGACCGTGAACCCAACTTGAACCGACTACTACACTATGCACCCCTCTGCTGACTACAAGAGCTCCGGATGGCCTGAGATTGTGGTCGAAACCCGGGGTCCGACTCCGAGTCCTTCCCGGCTACTTCAGCCAGCCTCGGGCTGAGGGAGTACTATACGCCGGCGCGGTCTTGGGGCGGCGGCCTTCCCATGCTGTCCACCGGCTGCGTTCGAGGTACTCCGGCCAGGCATATCTGATGCACCACCTGCTGTCCAAGTCTAAGCCCGCACGCTATAATCTTTAGATACTTTCTTCAGCCGGATACTCACTACTACGGTATGGGACTATGGAGAATGAGGTATTGCGTGCGCGCATTAATACTGAACTGCAGTTCGCCGCTTATAAAAAGGAATGCAGCGAGATGAAGCTATTACTGGAAACCTACAACCAAAACATTATGGCTGTACAGGCTAAAATCGAGGCACAGACAGTGGAATTGGCTGCATTACGAGATAGAGCAGGAACCATCACGCGATCCCGAATAGACACGAAAAACCATAAAGAAAGCATGACAACAGCAGTTGAATCAGGAGTGCAAAAAATAGGTGTTCTTCAGGCAAGGGAGAAGCACAATCGATCTCGAATAAATGAGCTCCTCGCAACAACAGAAAATCTAAAATTGAAGGTTGAACAAGGCCCCGGCTGGTCAGACGAGCAAGAGGCTCACAGACAGCGTATCATGGAGCAGATAGAGACTTTAACAGTTAGTATCGAGTCCAAAAAAGTATTGTCGTTGGCCTTGCAATCAGACACCAAGAGATTGCATCAAGTTGTTGATCAGGAAGAGCTAGCTCTAGAACAAGAGCGCGCTCACATGAATGAAATCTATGCGCAGGTCGAGGTCAGACGTGGAGAAGCTAGGCAAGAACAGCGTAAAAAATTGGCGCTTGATGAACGGCTTCAGCAGGTCCAAGTAGAAGTAGGACATCACTCAGCAGTGTCGAGAGAGCTAGCAAACGGTGAAAATGTGGAAGAAACGGAGATTGCAGACACAGAGGCTCATTTGTTCAAGTCCAAGCAAGAGATGGAGCTGAATCTTAAGGAATATGAGAAGCTGTTTAAACTAACACAGCAACTGACAGAACAACTGGAGTCCTTGATGTACGCAAATGAGACAACAGAGAATGATAATGACTTGCTGCGCCACCATGTTACTGAAATGGAACAACGTGTAACTTCTCTAGCTGCCAAAGTGAAGCAGACAACGAAAGCCAAGGAGTCAATGCTTAAGAAGCTCTCTGCGGTAGAACAATTGCATGAGCGTGGAGCAACAGAGCGCGAAGGACTACGTGCAAGTATCACACGACTAGAAACCTGTGAAATTCGACTGGCCCGGCGTGAAGGAGAAACCTACAAAAAGCAGCTCGAAGATCTTGGTCGAGAACATGAGATACTTAGCCGAAATTTTGGTACATCAGAGACAACATCAGAACTCATATTTGACCTGATCAAAGTCAACCAGAATGCAAAAAAGAATCTTCAGAATGAGATACAAAGTTACACTAGAAACATAAAGTTACAGCGGGCACAGATAGAGGACCTCGTGCAAGAAAATGAGCGTCATGAACAAGAGACAAAGGGAGCTTCTCGCAAGTACTATGTTGCACTTGAACAGCTCAAACTGCAAGAGGTGCAAATCTCCGAAACACACCACAAGATAATCGATGATGGATCTCGTTTGAAGCAGCAAAAAAATTTATATGATACAGCACAGTGTGATAAAAACCTGAATTCCAAAAGCCTTGTCAAATCGCAAGAATTGATAGCAGACCTGCAACGTCAATTTAAAATCATGAGCCACCAAATTGAGCAATTAAAACAGGAAATCACTACAAAGGACCGCAATCTTGTGAAGGAACATTTCAATCACCACAATGTTGTGAAGGAGTGCGAGTTCTTGGGGAATGAGCTCACGAAAATAAAGAAACAAATTGTGTCAAGCGAACAGATATTATTAAACCAACACACTGAAATACAAAAACTTACCCAAATTACACAGGAGGCTGACGAGGAGCGCCAGCGCCAGCGCAAAGAATATGATGCTCTTGTTGGCGAACATAAGATACTCAGTTCTCAACTAACTCAGCGCAACCACGAACTTGGCTTGGTCTATGCAAAAATAAAGGCGCACTGGTCCATTCTGCAGCGCGGCGAGTCCTACTATGCTGAAAAGGCAACCGAGCTTCGACTTTTAACTAAGCATGTCCAGGACAGACAACGCAAGCGCCAGGATTCTGCAGTTCAAATGATCTCAATTAAAGATCTTCAACAGACACACCTCAATCTCGAACGCAAGTTACTACACGAGCGCCATAAGAATAAGGCTCTTCGAGACAAACTGGAGCGCCCAATCAATGTGCATCGCTGGAGAATCCTGGAGTCTTCAGATCCTCAACGGTTTGAGATGTTAAAAGCAATTCACAATCTTCAGAAACAAATTGTTCTGAAAACAGCGGAGATATTGGAGAAAGATTCATTGATTCAAAATAAGGAACGCGCGTATATCAAGCTTAAAAAGCTCCTTAGCCGGCAGCATGGTCACCAAGCCATGGACCGACTAATTGCCTACAAAAATAACCTCAGGGAGAAAAGAGATCAAATGAAGGCAATGATGGTGGAGCTTAAAATGTATCAGCAACAAGTTGCTACGTTTCGCAGTGAAATTGATAGCATTTCTTGCATTCTGGATACTGCCAAAGCAAAGTGGATACGAGGGCGCCTAGCAGACCGGTGACTATGGCTTGGAGCAAATGCGACCGCGACTAGAGACCACGATCAGACTGGAACTTCTAAGATCACCACCGTGAGTCTTACTGGCACGCCTCCATATTTTAGCTTAGCCCCCCCCCCTGCCCGTCGGGCATTTCTTTCGAATTAGAAATTGACCCATCCTCCTTGAGTTGTAATCAAGATGAACTACCCTGCGAGGTACGTGGCAACCTCCAAAATTATCGGCCCGGGGGCCTGGGGTCAAGCGCAATGAGCGTACAGCCACGTGTCGGCCGAATCATGGCGGAAAGTTTTTGCTGAGGCGCAGGTTCCGAGTCGGTATGATGAAATAATGGGCTGTGCAAAGTTTCAAGTTGGTGCCAGTGTAGTGCGGGCATCCTCGCGCGGGGAAATCAATTGCGCGGGTAACCAGCCCCCCCAAAAAAATAAAATAAAATCGCCTCTGTAGACGTATAGGTTGAACCGTAATTACGAAAGAAATATTTTCTATAAGGACTCAAATGGGCCCCACGATGGACCCCCTCCGTTACATGTGTGGCGTGTCTGCCGTCGACACCAGCAGGGGCAACCCTACTCCGATGGGGGATGAGATCAATTTTTAATACCGCTTTCCCAGCGCAACTCCGGCTTTCGAGGCTTCTCGCGGACCCGGCAAGCTCGTAGGGTCGGAGGGTTTACAGGGGATCGGATCTGGGGCGCCACTGGCACGCTCGGAGAAATGTCCTCGCCGCCTTTAATCGGCGCCCGTCGGGCCAAGAAGGCTGTCCCAATCTCCTGTGTGTGGCCTGGCATCACGTTGCGTGTCTGTGATCGAGATTGCCTATCGACGCCAACGACTCGGATCAACATCGCGGCGCCTGGGATCTAGGAGGACTTGACAGTTGTTTGCTGATTTCGATCTTGTCGAAGACGGAAGCTATCTTGATCCCGACAAGTTTCAAGTAGAGGGGTCGTGCGGGGCAGTGGCGCCACTGAGCTAGCCGCTCGCGCGCGGCCGCATCAAAACTTATATGCGCCAAGATCGGCGACCAGCCAGAGCACCCCCCGGACCCCAACATATCAACTTTTGGGGCTGTGAAAGGGCGACGCCGGCGCGCAGTGCAAGTGGCAAAGGGCTGCCCTCTCCCGACGGCTTCGACTCCTTCCGCGGCGCGAGACGATCTACCCGAGCGCGGGACCAAGCGTGGGGACCTAACGAACGACGTGGAACGGCTGGAGTGAACAATAAGGCCCGTTCGGCTGCGGCATCCGACGGCGCATTTCGGGGTGCGTCGATGGGCCGGCGCGTTGTCATCGAAGCGCCGCGGCGAGCCCTTTGACGTGCGTGGGCCATCGCATACGATCCTTATAGATGCTCCCTGGCCACAGTTCTGGTTCAATCGGCCCGAAATGCACAATTTAGGGTGCACGAAGTCGGCCTCGACGCCGCGTTCGGCCTACTGAATGTCGGCGTTGTGGAGGTTTTGAGCGGGCCGAACGGTTCGGACGCACCCATGGGCTAGCATAGAGGCCCCCAACGGCTGGAATACGCGCGGAGGCAATTTTTGTGAATTTTCTAGTATGTGATTTTTTCCTAAGGCCAGCGACGCCGACCGCGAGGGGTCGAACTCGTCCAAGACGGCCTTTAGGGCGCTAGGCGTATTATCGTAGGCTATATTCGAATACCAGCGCGGGTGTGGTGCAAGGAAAACCCGCACCATCCCCCTCGCGCACCGCTGGCCCTCCAAGAGTACAGCCCCCCTACCGCGCGGGTTTTAGCTCTCCGTGGTGTCTCAGCTTCAACTTCCAGTGACGTCAACCTCAAGTTGAAGTAAGGGTAGTCATAGGTAGCTACGGACCCCCCTCAGACCTCCTCAAACTCACTCCTACTTCTGCTGGGTTCTTCCGGACGCTTTCAGACGTCTATCATAACGGTCAAGTAGGTCCAGTGGGAGGAAGTATTGAAACTGTCATCATGATCATTCGTGAAAAATATAATAGTAGTATAAGTGTAATCATCTAACATGGTCACGGTTACGTGGTTAGTAGACTCGCCACCGCCGTGACGTCGTCTAAACGGTGTAACTCAACTATATATTCGAAATATCCCCCTATTCATAAAATACTAGATATCATTAGACCCCCAAAATCGGCCGCTCAGAACCATAGCCTGAGACCAGAACCACGGATTTTGGTCGCAATATAATTGATTTCGGTTCATTTGGCATCTAAGCGGTTAGCGGACGGTCCTATTTTGGCCGGGGGGTCTTCTGGGCGACCGCGGAATCTCGACGGGCGTGGCCGGTGCGACCTTGGCAGACAGTTTTTTCCCGTGAGCGTCCGTTTTGATGCAAAATGGGCCGTAATTCATATCTCTCTCATGCTGTCGCCGACGGTCGAACTGTGCGGTTTCATCGACCGTCGGCGCGTTTGAGGCCGCTGGGGGATAGATACATACTCCAATGTTTGGTCCTAGCATGTCCTAGCTAACGGGCTCAGGATCCAATCCAGAGTCTGCGTATAACGGTTATAGTAAAGCTAGTCGTGGAGTGACATGAGGAGTAAACTATCTTTTTGATCACGTAAAAAGCTTGTGCAAATTGTTTCATTGTCGGTGCACGCTGCTAGTTTTGTGTAATTGATACGTTTGCTGCCCGCTAAGACTTCTTTGCCAGGTGCAGCGGGAAACAAATGAGGGGTGTCCAAGCAGTTTCAACCCACACCCCCTCTAGAAAAACAGACCGCACTGGCAGTACATTGCAGTCATCAATACAAGCGGAATGCTAGGTTGCGCAGATCTGGGCTATTTGTTACAATGTGATCTAGAGTAGTCAGCGCTAGAACTTCTTCAAAGAGATACTCCTGGGGAAATAGCTCAAGATCATGCGCGCTAAGCTTGCCACTAGAAGACTGGTGAGTCGCTTGCACCTCATCAAGCTGAATAGGGCTCATCTGCAAGGCAGAAATAGCTTGGTGGAGCCAGTGGGGAGATGAGGAGTTTGAAAAGACCCATTTTTCGCAGCGTACAAGCGCCTGGAGGCCGGCTGTTTTCTCAAAGTGAAGTGTTCTGCCTTCAGCTTGTGCTTCCCAGCGGCCACTCGCAGAAGGTGCTACTGAAGCCAGTACCATCGCCCCGACATTCAATATTTCCAAATGCTCTGTTGTCTCGCAGAGTGTGGTGTACATTTCAATTCCGTAGCAGTCTTCAAACACAAGGTGATTAGGACTAAAGGAAAGCAAAGTGCACGCGGCCAGTGAGGTGGCCTAAGGTAAAGGCAAGAATTTGTTTATTGAGACCGTCTAACATTACGCGGACATCTTTAGGCGCACATGTACTGCTGATAGATAATGTCGTGTATGTGCAAGCGAACCACATCCAAACTCTGACACCACTCGCACGCATGCCGCGAGGGCACCAAGTTGTGCAAATTGGGCTTTGTTGGCTCTGGACTTGTATGCAATAGCAGCTGTGGCGTGCGCAGCTGCTCTGAGTACATGAACATAGCCACATTTTTGAAGCCCTCGGACACACCAGGTCATTGCATCACCAGAGGCTAGTCCTGTTTGAGCTGCTTCATCCAAAGCCATATTTGCCAGTGCCCTATACCTGTGCGTATATTCATTGCGAAACTATAAACTTTTGTGACTTTTTGTGCACACCGCTGGATCACGCTGCTTCAAGCAGTCTGTCCTCGTCTAGAAAGTCTGTAGCACCAATTGCAGAACAAATTGCAACGTCAGCTCGCGCCATGATACATCTCGCAACTGAGAAATGAGATCCGTATGCAACGTTCGCTATTGCCTGAGCTGCGTTTCGGACCGGCCCCCCATGACGTGCAAAGAGAACACATGAAACTATATGTTCAATACCACCCAGCTCAGCAACGAGTTGTCGATTTGGCTCCGATGAGTTCCTAGAATACAAGGAAGGCATCATCGCAGTATTCCACTATATACTGGCTCTTACGTGAGATTTGTAAATGCAGCAAGGGCTGCCTCCTGGATAGACTCATTTACCTGCAGACCATTAAATTCGGCACTCAAGCAATAATCTCCTGGTATCGGTGATAGCTGAGAAGCGGCCAATAGTTGAACAAGGATGTTTATGCCCTTTCTGTTTGCAATTTGCTGCCTATTTTGGGGAAGCAGAGACAGGGTACTAAGTGTACGACAGGCCTGGGCGAGGACAGTTGGGTGTTGTACTATCCTCATGCAATTAATAACAACCAGAATTCCATTTGCCTGTACTATATTGCTTTTTTTTTGTGCAAATCACTTCTCATTACACGACACGGCTTGCTGCGTCAGCGATTTGGCTACACACAAGATCACCTCTACGAGCGAGATGTGCCAATGCCATCAGGCATGGGCCAGTCACCAACGCTGCAGCATCTAAAGTAGCCTGAGCACAAGAACATGTTTATTGTATTCCCTTCAATACCAAAAGACACCGACAACCTTGAGACACTGTTGCTAATGCTTTGGTCATTACTTTTGTTTCTTGTTTGTTGCATTGCCTGATATGGCTCAGCGACTTATTTAAGGAATAATACTGCTGTAGCTGCACCTTGTTGGCCCCATCAACCATAGAGATGAGTATGCTTACAACCCTCGAGGACATGAGCTTTTCCTGAGACACACTTGAAGACGATATAGCAACATTCAGTGCACAACGACAAAAAGCAAAATCCACTGCATCAAGCAAAAGGTCAACATCTTCTTCATGATCATTGGCGTTGGCCGTGAGTCGTGGGAGGCGACGGACATAACCCTGTAGCCATAGTGACAACAATGATTTTTCAGCACGTTCTTGCTGTGCAGCAAAATTAGCCGCTATCTCTTGTGCACCAGCCCGTGCGTCACGAGAGATGACCACTTTCCTTGTGGTTGCCTCCAGCCTGGCAACCTTTTCTCCTAGAGCATTCAGGCGTCTGTCCAATGAGTCCAGTAGATCGAGAGACATAGTTCGCAAAGCAACACTAAACTCGTGTTGTGCTGTGTCAAAGTACGCATCAGGGTCCTTTACAGTCCTCAACTTTTTACACACCACCTGTGCTGCGGTTACGCGATGTTCCAGAGAGGGAGAGGCGGCCTTATTCATCCGAGCTGTTATGTTATTACGGGCACGAAGTCTGCCAGCGCGTGAGCACCATCGTTCCCCCCAGCCAAGGTCAGCCCGGACACTCGGGCACCCTCGGCGCGAGGGACGTCCGACCCCAAAACTTGGCAAAAGGCAAAAGATACGAGCTTTTTATTGTCTGCAGAGAAGGAGGGGGGATACCGGCCTAGACTAGCCAGCCTAGCGCCAGATGTCTACTTCCGTTAGCAAGCATTTCAGGCATGTGGCCGGAGGAGTCCTTAAGGCGTAGGTGAGTGGCCTTAACATAAGAAAAACAGATTGATTACTGCCTCTCGGCGACCGCCGCGGCGCGGGATGCAAGGTCAAAATCGCCCCCGGCAGTAGTTCGGCCGCTTCGGACCTCGCCCATAACCCCTCGGTTGGGTCTGAGGCCGCGACGGAGGTCTGCAACCCCGCAGCGCCGCCGTACAGCCCGCTGCACACAACGCTCGGGATGCCTTCGCCCGCCCTTCACGTGCACTATCGGTCCGGATTGAGCAAAATAAGGCCCCGGTGCACCTACTATGGTCTCATACGACCTTATTATGACGCTTCTGACCTCATCGTCTCACGATAACGATTTGCCGTTTTAGGCAAATCAGCTGTTTGATGCGGGCTGTTTGCGGCGCAGCCCGCATCAAATGCCAAGCGCATTCGCCTCCGTGTAGTCGATGGGGTGCTTGGACCGGCGCACCCCCGCAGCCTCCGCATCTAGCCCGGTGTGGTGCACACCCAGCGTACAAAAATGGGCTGCCGCGCCATCTAAGCGTTTTTAGGGGACGGAGCACTAGAATCAGTCCGTTACGCCGAGTTTCGATCGTCCCAATCCCCACGAAAAGTTGAGGGGCGCTTTTGTGCCCCCAGGGGAGTCCCCAGACGGAGTGCGCTTGCTAATCTCGATCCGGAAGCAACCGACTCAAACCCGGTACCCCCCCCCTAGAGAAGGAAAATAAAATCAAGCTAATCCAAGACCCCCCCACTCCTGCGTGAACAGGCGACCTCCTCGCGGCGCGGTTCCGACGACTCGGACTCGGCCCGGGGCCTGGGCCGGGCGGCGGCCCGCCCCGGCCTGCCGGCGGGCCCCGGCCCGGGGCCCGCCCGCCGGCGGCCGGCCCGGGCCCGGGCCCGGGCCGGCCCGGGGCCGTCCGAGTCACGGCCAGGGGGATCGACTATGGCTGAACCCACTCAAATAATATCATTGCTGGGGGCACCGTGACCGGGCAATCACCCCCCCCCCAAAAAAAAGATAAAGACAAGTCGCAGCCCTTATATTGTTACTGCGACATCCTACTGCAGTATCCTAAGTCAATGATCTCCGATATTTCGTAGATATACCGCAGTATCCTTTTTTAAATCTATTTTGACAGCCCCTCTTGTTCCTCCTCAGCTTGCGCGCGCCAACCGAGTTCAAGCTGGCTCGTTCCTATATTCCCTTGGTATGGTACTTCCGATGCACATGTCAGATCGGCCATCGGAGATAGAACTTACATACACGCTTGGCATGGCTGTCGCTAACCTATCCGAGGCAAAGCAAATGTTTCCGCAAATCGAACGAAATGCAGTTGTAATTGAATCTGTCGGAGGCGTCCCAATGGAACCAAGTATCTGGGAAGACTTGCAACATCAGCTTAACTATGCGCTGCTTCAAGTGACATACAAACATGCATTTAGGATTATTTGCTCATCTGAGGTGGTTTCCTACATTGTTAGTCCCAACTCATTATATTTTTTGCCAAATGGAATCACTGAGACCAGCTCATCGATGGTTCCCTCAGCAAAGGGGGTAACAAAACATTTATAAAATGGTCACCAAAAAATAGAATGTTAACTAGGCTTCTGCGATCCCCCTCTTAGCTTGTACAATGGAGCAACGGCTCGCAAAGATTCTCTCAAGTACAATGCTCGGTGCAACGCATGCGGAACTCCCGTGTTCGAGTTAGTTGTGCAGAGTTTGATTGCTCGATTTGCACACAGGTACAGATTGAAAACGAAAGCTCCTGGTATCAGGCTCGGAAGGAACTGGGTGGCGGTTTGCATCTGCGGCGAGATGTAGAGGAAGTGATCGGAGAAATAAAGTGCCCCGCCTCTAATCGGTCAGCCTTTCAAGGTTTCTACTATACTATGCTGTCTAATAAGGCTGGCGACCTTGTTCCTACGCGAGTTCCCGCTGGCACGGCGTCAATGCCGCTTAAAGCTTGGAGGCTTGCAGATAATGCATGCATGGCTCGTGATGCGCAGCTATCAAAGGCATCATGTACTGGCGAGCATTCTCAGGAGGATCTCGTTTGCACCTTTTTGCAGGCGACAGTAGTATCACCTCTATTTGCCGGCCTGATGCAAATGGAACGATTGTACTTGGTAATAGAAGCTTTTATGGGCGCTACGAAAATGCAAGCATACAAAAACAAAGCTAAAGTCAATACCGCGCTTGCTACTTTGGGCAATTCTCGCCTTGAATTAAAATTAATGACGCCCGTGCAGTGGCGATCGCTGGGTTCTGTGACTGGTGCAATTCAACGCTGTGGCGATTCTTTTGGACAACACAGCGCATCGCTTGCTCAAAGTGAAGCAGCAATTCGAGTAAAAGAAGCAGGGTCTTCTATTGCTTTGACAAGACTACTTAGGGAAGCTTCATCAGAAAAATACAAAAGCCATCAAAATTCGAATTCAGTCAGAAGGAGTAATCCATTCGGGCACTTCCTCTACACACTCCCCCCGAGATACCAAGAATTTCTGCTTGCGAAGCAGCGGAATGCAGATAGTAATCTGGAACAAGTGCAGCGCAAAGCGATGCGAAGGCAAGCCTCTTTTGAACTCTCTCATAGCCCATCGCACAAGACAAGGGCGGAGCCTGGGAAGGTAATCTTACCCACGTCAATCCTCTTAGGAACGCTGCGAGACCCAGCAAAAGAGGAACGTCAACACAATGCGTTGCTTGCGTCATGGTTCTCCGTGGATCGCAAGTGCAAAGAGCAGCTTGCGGTGCGAATTCAACACATATTTAGAAAAACCCTACTAACTAGAGCCCTCTACCAGAATAATCAGCGCAAACTTGCTATCACATATATCCAGAGTAGAATCCGTGGGCAAATTGGGCGGGCTTACACGACGCTTTTTGCGAAAGTTGCATCACTCTCTGCAACTAGTATCGCAACACGACATCGCATGGTGATTGCAACACGTTGCAAGGTACATCGCGGCATGCTAATGCGTGATGCCGCGAGCAAAATCCAGAGTTACACACGACGACATCATGCGTATTGTTATGTCAATTGGCTGCAGCAAAACTGGAAGAATGCCGCCAAGCTAGAGTTTGGGGCTCGTCAGATTCTGATTCTCTGCCAGTTCAAGCTGTGGCTTTTTAGGAGAATACGCGTTGAGCCCATGTCGGTTTTCCAAGAGGACCCTTTACTTTTTGCACTCGCTCCCGCTCGTATTGCTGCGAGGCTTCGCGGCAATCTCGGCCGCACGAATTTTGTAAGAAAGCTATCAGCAAACGTTGTACATAGAGTTGTCAACCCTGCGCGGAGCTTATTGCAGCGCTTTATGCGGGGTTGTATTGGTCGTTATTTAGCACTAAACACCGCGCAAAAAAACAAGAGTGCAACCAGAATTCAGCAAGTCATCCGTGGGCATACAAAAGTTGTTTGGAGAAAACGCACTTGCTATCTAACACTTAAAAGCAACAGCGTGATACAGCTCCAAAAAGTTGCGCGTGGTCATTTAGACCGCATTTTTGTGCAACTCAAGAACAATGAAACTAACCGCATACGCCTATATATGATTCTTCTACCGCGCCTCCAGGCTTACGTGCGAGGTATAAAGGCAAGGCAAATCGCCATGCGTCTCCGAATTCTGATAGTATGCAGCAATAGAGTTCAGCGTGCTTGGTGTCAATATTCATTACGCATTGAGGCCAGGCACGCGTACAATAAAAAATTGTTAAGAATCCACACACATGCATCAACGCAAATTACAAGTCGACTCCGAGGCCTATTTGCACGGAAACGATGCTCTTCAATGCGCCACGCGACTGCTGGTCATCGTTTCAAATCCGCGCGGACAATTCTGAGATCATGGCTTAGATATCGTAGTGTGTCGCGATTTGCTGTCTTGAAAGAGGAGTGGCAAGTAGAAAACTCGACCAGGACATTAATGGCCTGGCATTCCCTCAGAGATGATGTCCATCAAGATATGGAAGACGTGCGAGCGGACATAAAAAGCACGCGCAGAGCGCGTAGCTGGGCGAGGAAGCGAGTGCGGGATCTGCGAAGCTTCATTGCCGAAGCAGAGCTACGATTACCGAAAGTCCAGAGCCAGATAATAGCTTTGGATACAGTAGATATCGATAAGGGCTGGGATGAAGCGCTCAAGAATGAGTGGGAACGCTTGACATCACAATTGGCGATGGCGGTCGAAGAAAAGCGGCTGGTGAAAATCCAAGCTAGTCGTTGCGATACCCAGCTACTTGATCTTCAGCTTGAATATGAGGACATCGAATTAGACATAGATGACGTTGCCATGCGCGAACAAGAGGAGTTCGAATTTTTGCGTCGACTTGAGATCCAGCATGCAGAAGTGCGTGCTGAAAGCAGCTGGATCGCGCGTGTGCGCCACGAGCGTATGCGCTGGAGAGTAAGAAACGTGCGCATGCATGTATTGAAGCGAGAACGCAAGACTATGGCCGATTTATTTGTGATGGCACTGCAAAGAAGAGAGCTTGCTCTATCGTCTACGCTTTCAGCATATAAACAGCATCGACTTTTTACGAGTGCACTACACGAAGCTTCAAGGAAGGACCGCGCTATGCGTTCCAAACTCCTCAATGAAGTGACAATTGATGAGGCCAGTGCAGTGAGCAAGCTCAGAACCACCTATGATGCTGTTTTATCTGGAATTGTTCCGATTCTTGAGGGCGGTGGTCTGGAGATGCGAAGGTCTTATTGATGGAGATCGGGACATGATTCACGCTTTTACCTGAATACACCACCTCCAGGCTACGCTTTGATGTCATTCACCCATAGAATACAAATACTAGTATGAGACTCGGATGATCTGTGTTGACCTTCCAATATACCAAGCTAAGGCTCGCAAGGCACAGAAGTTTAACGCAGCTCCTAAAGTTGGCCCGGGGTTTCCTTTGGGAGTGGAGCCGCCGAGAGCGTCCGCCAATGAACCTCCCCGAAAAACACTAACTAGACGGAGCTGGTCTGTTTGGTTGGTTACTTCAAGTTGTTGCGCGTTGTGCGGGGATTTGGTTGCTACCACCGTTCGCTACTTAGAAAGTGCGACGCGGGGGGGCGGGGGGGTAGCTTGGTGCACTGCCAGTGGCACAGGACTTCTTTGGCCCGCCCGGCCCAGGCCCGGGCATTTCCCCTTTTCAAGTCCCCGGGCCCAGGGCCGGGCCCTTTCAAGTTCAAGTTCCACAGATTTTAAATAGAATACTCAGGCTTCCAAACTATTAGCAGAGGACCCCTACTTCCGACCTATGGGGTTCGGTGTCGCCCCTTGACCAAGTGACCGCAGTAGTGATTCGAGTTCCCAGCCACTTGGCCGGGGACGATTTTGGCTGCGGGGCCCAAGAGTCCCTTTGTACGCCCCGAGACCGGGCTGGGGGGAAGGGGTCATTTTCGCGGCGAGACGCGGGGGCGAATTTGCCATCAGATTCTTTGGGCCTAACGTGCGGCTGAAAAATCAAAACTCGCTTCTATGCTGGTAATTTAGTCTCCCCAGGGGCCTCCGGTACCTATGGCGTTGGGTGGATGCGTAGGCGCGGCCGGGTACCCGATGGGCTGCCACATAGGTCGCCTGACCGTGACGCGGCACGAAACGCCACGGTGACTGGCACTGGCGATCTCACTGGCGCGACCTTCGTAGGCCATTAAAATTTCCAAACCTTATCGTTTCGCTTACCCGTTTCAGTCACGTCCTAGAGGGGTATAAGGCCCCTCTGGCTCAATTTGGCGGCACCGGCCAAGAATGGCCAAGACGTCTAGTTAGAGAGATACGGCAAATTTGGGGTTCGGTGATCCGCCCCGTGCCCTCTCTGCGGCCCCGGCAGTGTGGGGCCCGCCCATGGATGTGTCCGCCGGGCCGGACCCTGCCGGGGGGGGGGGGGGGGGGGGGGGGGGTCAGTCCGGCGGCGCACCTAGGTCAAGTCCCCCAAGCTACCGACAAGATCCAGCCCAGGGGCGTGTGGCAAATTTCAAACTACCAATTGAAGCATGGCGGAGCTACATGCCGAACTAGGTTTTCTTCTTGAAGCGGGTTTGAAGATGTGGCTGGCGACCAGCATTTGAACAAGGCACGTGCATGTAACTAGCCTTTGATTGTGACGAAAAGCTAAAATGACTCGATGATTTATTTTGATTTGAACCTTGCTGTGCCAAGATGCCAGCACCAACGTAGTTTCTACTTGCATTCCCTTGGGCATAACTGGATGCATTGTACATGTGTTTGCTCTCAAACGACCTCAGTCTTTTCTTTCTCTTAGTTCCACTTTTCTTATCCAGTGTTTGGTGTTTATAAGATTGCTGCATTTTATTATTTCCCATGACTCCCATGATAGGTGGTAGACTTCCCGGGCCCTCCATGTCATCAATGTGCGTGTCCTTGACCGAGTATTTTGTCTGTCCACCCACCCGAGTAATAGAGCTCTGATGCATGCCCTTCATCACCTTCTTACCTACGTCCTTCGCGGGGGCGTGAGCCACGTTGCCGGTAATAGTGGGCAATCCCTTAGGCAAAGGAAGACCATCCCTCTCCAGAGTTGCTGCGCTGTGGTCAATTGCTTGCATGGAAATTTGTCTTCGAGTCTCGTATTCGCGTGCTGCAATGAAATATGTGTGCCGCAAAGCTTCGCGTGCAGAAATACGCTCCGAGGCGTCGTGCACGAGCATCTTCATCATAAGCTCCACGCAGTCTAAAGTGGCGTGTTTTATCAACTGTGCAATGCCAATCCCAGCTTGAGGAGGGAAGTCAAAGTTCACGTGGGCGGCACCATTTTGCTTGAACTTACTTATAAGATGTGGGTCAGGAGTTCCAAGGACTTTGTGAATACGATTAATTTGGTCGAGCTCGTTTGTTCCTGGAAACAACGGATAAAGCGAAGTTATTTCAAAAAACACACATCCGGCACCCCACAAATCCATTTCAGGGCCATAATAGCCATCTGTGAGCAAACACTCTGGCGCACGATACCACCGGGTGGAAATATACTCAGTGTAAGGTTGCTTTGAGTATATCCCACGGCAAGATCCAAAATCAGCCAGCTTAAGTCCTTTGTTGACGTCACTTTTATTTTCAATCAGGATATTTTCTGGTTTAATATCGCGATGGAAAATTCCTTTGCGATGCATATGATCCAAGGCCATTAAAAGCTGATGCATGTAAGATTGGATCAGCTGCGCGTTCAAATAGTGACGCCGACCGCGAATTAGTTCATACAAGTTGGCGTCCATAAGCTCAAACACAAGCGCCAAACGCCCTGTTGGTTGATCGTAGAGGACTTCTTCTAGTGTTATAATGTGCCCATGTGGAGATAACCTGCGCAACGCTTGGATCTCTCGAAGATTGTTTACCTGATGGGCGCTCATATAATTATTGTAGATACGGACGAACTAACTTGATCGATCGAATCAAAGTGATTTTTCATGCATTTGATTGCGTGATACTTCCCATCTTTCACATTTTGAGCTTTCAAAACCTCACTAAAAGTACCCTCGCCTTTCTTCGCAACAAGTCTGTACCTAGAAGGAAAAGAGGGTCGTTTCCTTTTCGTGTCCCTTACTCACTTTCGCATAGCGCTTACGACCACGAAAAGGAAGATATAAGGAAGATATACAGCTGGATCTTTAGACCAGGATAGGAGTAACTGGTAGTGGCGGATCGGTCAAGGGGCCCCACACCTGGTGCTACACCCGAACACTCGGGGGCACACCAAAATCACCTTGGTGTACCCCCCATAGTATGTTCACTGGCAAGCCTGAACTTTCGGCGGCGACTCGGACTCCGGCGGCAAGTCAAGCTCAGGGTCCGACGGTCGCGGTCACAGTGTCACGGACTTGACGGCGGTCATGACATTGGCCATCCAACTAAGTCAGGCGGTTCTTACTATTAGTACTAATCGCGGTCTAGCGCTCTGTGCACGGAATCTGGACCGTGGGTACCGGCCCTGTCAAGCTGTCGGCTCAACTGACAGACCCTCCCACTGATTATGGTGGTTATTGGAAATTTTGCTTACCTTGTCTTGCGGGAGATGCGCATGCGCGGCGCTTCCACGTCTCCACGTGAAACTGAAATTTTCTTGTCGCTATTTCATCACTATTTCGACGCTCCGGTTGGGTATTGACCGAGCAGGGAGAAGGCTCTTAGGCGCTTCTGCCTTTTATAGGTCTTCCGAGTCCTTGACTTGCCAGTGAACTTTTGTTGTTATTAATAATCATCCTGATTATCATTCAAGAGTCAAGTTGAAGTGGGAGTTGTTCGAAGCATCTGATGACTAGTGCCTGTGCTTCCTGCTGCGTATTTCAATCGACAAAGTACGAAAGGAGGTCGCGAACAGAGATAATTCCAACCGGCCTCCTGTCAACATCAAGGCAAATGAGACGCCGAAACTTGACATCCGCGAAGAATTCAAAGACAAACTGGAGCGTAGCACACTGTGAACAAGTATGTAATGGTTCATCAGAGCGACGCTGCGCGATAACATCTTCAATCGAGGACCCAAGGTTGACGACGACAGAGTCAGCATCAGTTGCAGTTGCAAGAAAGGTAATGTCAGAATGATTATACAGGGAAACTATGCGACCCGACTTGTCAACGACCGGCACTGAGCTTAAATTACGTCTGCAAAGAAGTTTCAACACATCTTCAAGTGAAGTCGTGGTGTTGACAGTCATAACCTCATCGAAAGTGCCAATACCTAACTCCTGGATGGGCTGGTCAAAGAGGCGTCGTTCTTCCCGAAACGTTGCAACAAAGTATTCGAGTATATCAACATGGGTTACCACAGCAAGTATCCCACAGTCCTCCGACGTGACAATGGGCAAGTATCGTCGTTTATTGGTTCTCATTGCGCCACATGCATCATACAAAGAACCTGAGTCGCGTCATGATATTCGGATAAAGAGGTGCAGCACACACCGTTTGCGTCGACAGCAACGAGGCCCCCATAGTCAACTGCGTGGTCGTGTGAAGGTGGTTGAAGTGGACTGGGCTGCGCAAACATCTCTGTTGCATGTTTAAAAAGTGTTCCAGCGACAGGATCGCTCAGCACCTGTGCTATTGAACGAGATGCGAGCACTTCAATGGCTGCGCCAGTGCGTCCATGTTGATCATGGTAGTGCAGCAAAATGTCCACGAAATCTGTAATCGTCATGAGCCCCACAAACTCCCGGCGTGAACTGTCCCAGAGTGGGGCCGCAGACGACTCGTGTTCCAGTAAAGCATAGAAAGCCAGCTGGATTGGAATATTGGTCTCGAAGACTACAACCTACACCCGCAGGGGAAATCAGAAATGCATAACCAGCACGTCAAAGACCTTGCCAGAAATACGCACAAGCTCAAACGCAATTTGGGAATGGAGAAATGTCGTAATGGCACTACGCCCAGCTGCCTTCAAGACTTCACGCTCATTTATCATTCGACACCAAAGTAGGCCGCAAAACTGACGGGCTTATGTTGTAAGACAGATCCTCGCCGGCTGGCCGCCTCTATACGCCCCCGGGACTCCAAGAGTATCGTTACATTAACATATACCAAGGCTCGCTCTGACAACACTCGCTCTGAAAAACCACGCCACGGAGGATGCCCCCGACGGGAACGCATGCGTCTAAGGATGCTAAGGATTCTTTGAGCCTCGATCCCACTACCAGCAAAGTCAGTGGCGAAACTAGCCACTCAGTTGCGGCCGATACGACGCCACACCATCCCCTGCCCACAGCCAGATTGCCTAAAGCAAACCAGCGGGAAAATGTCGCTATTTCGCCCAACGACATCTCTCAGTACATACTTTTCTCAGGCACCCCGTACGTTGCAACCAGATGCAGCAGAGTTTGTTCCGGGCGGCCTACCTGCTGCGTTACATCAGCAGCAATACCCATATCCACAGATATCATACCAATATGGAGCAATTCCCACTAATTTCATGGTATGTTATCTGGGCTTTGTCTGCCGACAACCGCATTCTCAGGCTCCATGGGCACACAGAGGTACAGCGCAGTATTTGCCTCCGCAACATCCCAATAGCTTTCCGCATGCCCACATGCGAGATAGCAGAGTCATTGGTTTAGAAATGGTCGAATTGTAACTTTATGATGTCCACAGGATGCCTTCGCAGATTGACTTTCATACCGAGGTGGCTACTGCCCAATCTTCCCCAGTTCTTGATGGTGACAAGGTTCGTCTAGGGTAATATGTAAAGGGTCGAAGAAGATTGGCTCATCTGTGTAGGAGCAGTCCCACACTGAGATCGACAGTCACCCCGTTGTTGCTCCACCTATGGCCTCTGTTTCGATTACAGTCCCAGATGGCTGCTTGCGTCCTCTAACTACGACTGAATCGCAAGTAGCCGCCCCTCGAACATCGGCATCTGCAGCAGATATAGTGCATGCACCACGACAGACAATGCCCGCAACTAAATCTGGGAAGTCAGCAGGTGAGCCCCTTCACCCACCAACCTGAACTAATATTAAACACACATTTAGAAAAAAACATCAATGCATCATCCCATAGTCCTCTTCCTGAGCCAATTGAAAAGAAGGATAGGAAGTCTGTTGCCTCTCTGATCACAGTCGTGAAACCAAGTTCAGTCGACCACTGTCAGGATCAAAATTTGCTTCGCACTTCACGCGAAGTGGTGAATGAGGCGACAGCACCCGCAAAGATACGAGATTCCTGGGAAGACGTTAGCACAGTGGCAGCGCCACCTTTAGGGAAGGATATATTGCAGAAGCAACCCATTAACGGCATTTTATCAATGACCCCGCGCACATATACGAAGTCAGAACTGTTTGAGCTTCGTCTTCAGCGCAGCACATCACCTCCACCCGATTTACCAAGCTTCTTAGTAGGGGTATCAACAGCAGGAGATTTTCGTGGAGTTCGGCGCCTTGGGCCTGGAGGTACCACGCGGGGTGGCGGTGCTGGCGCGGGAGGTGGCGGATCAGGTGGGACTGGCCCTCGCTATACTGGGTCAATGGAAGATCCAAGACGTGATCAGACGTTTCGCCGCGGGATAGAAAGCACAAGAGGGGGGCGCCATCGCAAGACTGAGCATACTGCAGCAGCACACAAATGGGATCGTGGTCACCGAGTTAAGCAAAAGGATTGCTCTCAAGACCACTGGGGCCCTGAAGCGGTTGAGCCGCTTAAAACAACATTCCATCGCTGGGATCGCAAGCACAAACACGCAAATGAACTGGAGGGGTCACTAAATACAGTGACCGCAATCCTGAACAAAATGACCCCGCAATCTTTCGAAAAGCTCTCAGGACAGCTTTGCAAACTGGAAATGACATCATCTGAAATGCTTCGACGAGTGATTGGTGTCATCTTTGACAAGGCAGTTGATGAGCCGCACTTTGCTGTTGTATATGCGGCCCTCTGTGCACGACTTGCCGAGGAAACACGTGTCTGGCCTTTTATTCGCTCTGTGAAAGATGAATCTACTGGACTTTGGTCGTGGATTGCCGATCTTGATGTCGACACGTCAAAGTTACGACCACTACCCAAGCTTTCATCTGTGGACCTACTCCTAAGTTCCGCAGATAATGACTTTGAGGAAATTGGAATCGGTCAGCTACAGCTTCATCCATCAGATTGCTTTCTTAAGAACAATACTCTAGTGTGCTGCTACTTTGCCGAGCAGCGACCTGGAGTTGTCTGGTTTCTGTGTTTAGCGTGTGAGGGCTTCAAAATTGAACTCTGTGCTGTTAGGTTTTTGCTGTGGTACAAGACGCTGAAGCCAGACTATTTGATAATGGCAAAAGCAAGCTATTTGGCACGTTTGCAACTAAGGCAGATGCCCAACAAGATGCAATGAAAAAAGCGTCCTTCAAACGCTTGCTTCTCAATCAATGCCAAGAAGAGTTTGAGCGAAACGTTCGAAGTTCTGGCGGTTCAGCAGCCCTTGAAGCAGCAGCACGTGAGGCAAGAGATAATGCGAAGCAAGCCGCCATAGACGCCACAAGGGCTGCTGCAGAGCAAGGGGTGCCACCCAAGGAACTTCCAGATGAACTTGAATTGGAAATCTGGATCACAAAGCTGAAGCGACGCATGCTGGGCAATGTCAAGTTTATTGGAGAGCTCTTTAAACAGCAACTTCTGAAAGAAAAGATAATGCATGAATGTATTAAGCTACTTCTTGGGTCACTCGATGATCCTAACGCGGTTCCAGACGACGAGTCCATAGAAGCTGCAGCAAAGCTTTTCCTCACAATTGGCAAGCAGCTTGAGTCACCAGCCGCATCTAAGGCCAAGCTCGATGCGCACTACCCTGAGCCCACTATCTCTAGCAACAATGCCTTAGCTACGACACTACGCTTTCTAGGTACTGCAAGCGGCTCTCTGTTCTTTCAAGAGATAAAACGAGGCTTGCTGCACGCACACGCTTTATGCTACAAGACCTCTTGGAGTGCCGTCGCAATGGCTGGAGAGAACGGCGAGCTAAAGATGGTCCGCACAAATTGGGAACAAAAGCATCCACAACACAAGGAAAAGGCGAAAATCAGTCTCGTCGTGATGAGGAACGAAATCTTGCCCGTGAGCGCCAGCGCCAAGCTATCTCACAGCAGCAGCAGCAGCAACGGCGTCGGCTCCTGAGTGCTAAGGACGTAAGCAGCAAGTCCCAGGATGCGCGCCAATCGCGTCACAGCCAGGCATCGACTGTGCGGATTCTGTCGAGGGACCAGGAGACAACGAGCAGTGCACACAAATCAGCGAGTGACACATATGACACCCCTTTGGCACAGCCGGCAGCCAAGGACACTGCTAAGCTGTGGACAGATGATCGCGCGCAAAATCGCGCGAGATCTTCGCTCGACGAGTTTGCACAGCTCCAGGATCAAGAGGAACTAATTGCATCTCTAGACGAAGTTCCCAACACGAATCGGGTGTATAAACATGTTTTCGAGCTGATAGTTGGCCGCATTGTCGAGGGCAAGGATGCTGAACGGAATTCATCTCTGGCAGCAATTCACGCTCTCGCATTAAAATCAAAGTTAAAGGCAGAAGATGTTGCCGATGCGCTTGGCAATACCATTGAGTTTTTATCTGATATTTGCATCGACTCACCGATGGCTGTAGAACATGTGAGTTACTTACTTCTGATATCTTATGAGCTATTCTACTCTCTCAGGTTGCAAAGCTCGTTTCAGTGTGTCTGGAGCTTAAAATAATAGACATTGCCTGGTTAACTGCCAACTCGCGGCTCAGAGGTGATGACCCTAAAAGTGATGGTGCCTTGGAGCGAAAAGCCCTGTTTGAGCTCCTCACATCAACCTTCGCCAATTACCCTGAAGCATCTGAGCTCAAAAGCCAGCTCAAGTTATTAGCTTAGCTGTTTATTTGTAGTTGTTTAACAGGCCTTTCAAAGAGGTAGTCAGGGGCAACCCGGGTTCTAATAGTACTAGTAGGTTTTTTCTTCTTAGCGGAGTAAAAAAATATTTGGGGTAGTACATCGCGGCTGAGCGAGATTCTGGCTGCAGGCGGGGTCCCACAGTGCCCCTTTGTTCGCCCCAAGACCGGGATGGGGGGAAGGGGTCACTCTCGCAGCGAGGCGCGGTGCCAATCGGGGCCTAACTTGGTAATTGTGGAGATGAACTTTTACAAGCCTGAGAAGGAAGCGTGCAACCTGGTGGTAATCTTGTGAGAGTGACTGTAAGCAGAACAACAGGGGAAATCGAAAGACGGTGTCCGCTCATCATTGCCATTGGACTAACTAGAAAACGTTCATCTCGCTCTAGATCTCCACAATTACCAAGAAACTAGCTAACCCCGGGCCCGGGCCGGTTTTCGACGAATTAGCATAAAATAGTGGAGTCTCAGGCTTGTTCCTCTTTCAAAAGGAACGTCCGAGTCGGTGAACTTTGAAATGCAGCCATGGCAACTGGGAGAAGTCGCGAGCTTCAACGAATCGCACAGGGGGGGTGTCCGGTGTTGATGAACTATCATATTGGTGCCAGGGTAAAGAGCTCGCTTACTTTCCGTTCCCGACCATCGAACCGCGACGAGCTCAGGCTCAGCACTTGACTCAGCCTGGATCCGTGCGCATTTCAATCGATGTGCCAGCGTAATTTACTAGTATAAACTATGACTGCAAGCAACAGTGGTACCCCGGGGAACTGAAAATCGAAGTCACTGAGCGTGCTCGGACCCCCCACCGTCGTCACCGTGCTCTAGAGGGACCTTAAAAGATCAAACCCGAGTTGGTAAATTGCAAATGAATGAGCGAACCGCAAATAGATCTCAAACCCGCTGCTATAGAAGTACCTAGCCCAAACGCACAGAGGCGCAACTCCAGAAGTCGACCAATAGTCCGTCGCCGTGTGCAAACCAGCGGCCGGTCGGGGAAGCAGATAGGCGGACGTCGATGGCGGGCCCTTGGACGACCGGTAGGACGTACGTATGCATTCCAGCAGACGAAGGAGCCACTAACTTAACGCCGGATGTGCATCGGCGTTCGATAGGCCGTTAGATTGATCACCGAAGTTCGACACCAGGAAAGATAGAAGACCCCGCCCATCAGGTTACCAACCAGGGTTTCAAAAAAGAAACAAAAAAAGAAACAAAAGCGCATCTTCAATAACGCGTGGCGTCTCCTATTATGAACTCCAGACAATACTCTGACCTAATTGGCAAGAGACGTAGCTCGTCGAGCATTATATTGAATTCTGTCTTCGACACATTATTGTCACCTCGACTTGAAGTTGCTGCCAGTGGCTCTGCACCCGAGCACTGCCTAAGTTACCCAGACAAGTGACGCCGCTTAGTAGTACTAGAATAATAAAGCACGCTAAAAATCAATTAAACCAGGATAAACTTCATTGACTAGTCACCAGGTGTCGCTTGGCGCGAGTGATAGAAAGCAGATTTGTGTGTCTTGTGTACGGATCCACAATAGTTCGCATTTTTTCCCAATGTAACTTCTTCTGCGTTAAGTACGCCGCTTTCTTTTTGGCGATTACTTGTTTCTGCAGCTTCATCATTTCCCGAGTTCCCTCTGCCACACGTGTATCTCCGCTTGTTTTTTCTTTTTTCTGCGCCTCATTCTCAAGTGCGTGGTTGCGATCAATTTGACGACGGTCCCTGCGTTTTCCTACCTCGTACTTTGCCATCAACCCCAAGCAATTGCGTTGATCAACCTTGGCCATGCGTGCTGCTCCTTGTAAAAGTTCTTCTTGAGCAATGCGTTCCTTAACCATTTTATCAGCACCAGTAACGTGCTGGTTTTTATTGGTCTGCGCTTCCTCGACTATAAGCTTCTGTTGCTTGTTTTTGAAATCTTCGCCGAGTTTCAACAGAAGTGAAGCCTCGCAGTGTCTTAGGTCTGCTTTAAAATTCGACAGCCGCTCGATATGTCCCTGCCTTGTCTGATGGTTTTTTGCTGCAGCTGCAACGCGAATCCTCTTTATATTTTCAATCCGTTCAATCAAGCGGTGTTGTTTGGCCCTGTTGGCTTCAATGAAATCTAGACGCCTGCACTTGCGCTCTTCATCTGCCCTTTTTTTGTTTTTAGCAAGTCGTTGATGCATTTCCACCAGGGACATCTCATCAAGCAAACCATAACCGCTGGCATCTGTTGGGTCGAAGATATTCATATTCTTTGAATGCACACTATGCTCTGCTTTAAGCTGCTTTGCACGTTGAGTCAGCATTTTGGTTCGTTTCTTGTCATGCAAATCCTGTTCGTGTAATCGGCATTTGATATCTTGCTGTAGCTTTGTACGAAACTCACGTTTTTTAATCAAGATCGCCTCAAGCGCATGCTGCCGTGCATGCGTGCGACCCTGCTTCAGTGCACTCACTAGCTGGCGCTTTTTGAGCAAACTCAGGTTTTTCTCGAGGCAGAGTTGCGTCTGCATCGCGTCGCGTTCCGCAACGCCGAGCAACGCAGTTTGCCTATTGTGCACCAGTTTGTCCAATCTTGCTTGCTGTGCCTCTTCTGCACTTGCTCTGGCAAGATTCCGAGTTCGCGCGATTTGCTCATAGCGTGTCTTCTGGTCCCGAGCACGCATATCCAGTTGCCAGTGATAAAAATCGGCGCAATCTCTAAGCTCTGCCTCGTATGTATTAATATTTGCGGCCTCCTGTTCCTGCTTTGTGCGAAACAGTGCATCCTCTCGGAACATAGTTGCTGCATTTAGTTTTACCATTGCCACCTATGCGCATGCGCGTAATAAATGATTTCTTTAGCCCTAGGTTCCCCTCGGGCGCTGCGTCGATGTTTGAGTGCACTCCGAAAGCGAACGCTTGATGCACATTTGCCCTTGCTGCCGTTTGTCCTTGAGAAATCCAGCTGATCCACCCTTTTTGTTTCCATTGCCTCTTGAGCTACTAAGACGGTCGACCTAGTCCCGTGCAGCGCTATTGGGTGGCAGATCGTATTTTCTAACTTCCCAGTTACTCTCCGCTCAGGCGTCATGTCTGCGACAAATCCAGAAGACTTACAACTTAATTCCTGCTCAATCACTGATGGTTCTGGTACCACTCGGGGGACAGGAGCCGTGAGTTTGGGCGGCTTAACTTCTTTTCTCTGACCTGGTGTCATGACCATGGTTCCACAGTCCTTAGATGCCTGCTTTGCAGCTGTAATACCCGTCGACTTGTCGCGTAATTCAGCAATTATCTGCTGAATTTCAAGTGAAGAAGATGTCAACTGTTTGAGTAACGTATTGCGTACATAATCTGGATCAAATATCTTGGTCCAGTGTGCAACTACGCCACTGTCCTCCAGACTCGAGGCATTGAATACGTATTCTAGAAAATTTACCATCTTATCTGGGTCAATGCTCAGTACAAACTTGCGGAACTCTGAGATTGTTAGCTCCTGGAGCCGAAACACACTGAGATATGTCAGTATCATGTACATGGTATAATCTGAACGAAGTACCCGAGCTGACATGTCGTTGAAAAAGCAAGCTGCGAATACCTTCAAGGCTGCTTTGCAGCGCATTACTCCATAGAGAACTTCCTTGAGAAAGGCTCCATCCGCATCATTGGCATTGAGCTTATTTATTGACAGATATTCGTTCGCATGTGATTCAAGAGTTGTTCGCTTTGGGTTGTAAGTCTTGATCAGCTCCTCAGCTTGTTCCAATAGCTGTCGACGTTTGCCCTCCGTGTGACACGACATGATTAGAATAACGGCAGGCAAGTTTACCAAAGGTACCTAGACAGTTTCAGCTGGTCCTGTCACCCGGTGGCTCGATGTAGTAGAGAGGCACCCGGCGGCCCCTCATCTGGCGGGTCGCCCGGCACCTCTCCAGCCTTCAAATTAAGACAGAGTCCGCGGCGCCTTCAACTTGAACTTGAAGTTGGTCTTTAGATCAATTGCGTTGCCCCTTCGGCATTCAGGTTTTGGTAGATCTCGAGCTTGTGGTCCGAGTTTAGCTCGACGATCTGGCCAACGCGTAGGCACTGTGCGGCTGAATCGGAGCCGCCACTGGCAAAATTTACTATAACCGTGCCAGTGCGGCCCGTTTTGCCCCTCTGTGTGTTGTATTATAGATTACCTAATTTTTGCCTTTGACCACCGTTGAAGAAGTGGCTCGCGAACCAAGTGCGCGGTCCCAACGCGCACCACGCCGCGGCGCACCAAAATCGGCCGGGTAGGGCACTAGATATGCCTGTAGCGACGTCCTGCCCGTGGCGTTTGCGACCGCGCCACTTTAGTGCTCGCCCGACCCACCGTGACGCGGTCGCTCATGCAACGCGTGTCGCGCATCTCGCTGCGACTTTTTTGCCTACCGGCCTCTCGCGGCCGGTAGGTATCAACGCCTCGATGATAACCGCGACGCGTCTTGCCAGGCCGCTTCCCCGATCTGACGGCTGGCGCCGTCCTGCGAGTGTCATTGGCACGGTTTTGCCAGTCACTCTTCTATCAACGACCGACGACGAACGACTACACCCAAGGAACGCCATACGCGGCGGTGGATGCGGACTTTCCTCCTGAAATAGTGGAACACAGGCGATTGAAGTTGTAAGTCTAGCCCCTAAGATCATACTAGAATATCCTGTAGCTACCTTTAACTCGCCAATCGCCATCATGACAGTGACCGTCCGGACACGGAAGTTCATTCGCAATCCTCTGTTGCAACGCAAACAGTTTGTAAGTGGATAAGTAAACGACACTTCTCACTCGCGCTATTGCCGCTCAGGTGGTAGACGTCTTACATCCTGACCGAGCGAATGTCCCGAAGTCCGAGCTCCAGGATATGATCGCTAAAGCCATACCCGGAGCCTTTTACCATGTCAACTGTGTCTCATTCCCTCCCGTAGACCTACAAAGTCACCGACAAGAGCCTCATCTCCCTGTTCGGGTTCCGCAACAAATTTGGAGGTGGCAAGTCTACTGGCTTTTGCTTGATTTACGACTCTGCCGAATCGGCTAAGAAGTATGAGCCCAAGTACCGCTTGGTTCGGAACGGCTTTGTCGAGAAAAAAGAGACATCCCGCAAACAGATCAAAGAGGCTAAGAATCGCAAAAAAAAGCAGATTCGACAGTGTTGATGCCAGCATATCACTATTTTATAAATGTCCGTCTCGTAGGATTCGAGGAACTGGGCGCCGAATTGCCAATCACAAGGCCAAAAAAGCAGCAAAAGACGGATAGTGGGGGTTTGAGAGTACATCCGAATTAAGAGATAGCCGCACGTTGCCATGAACTAATCGGCTCTGAGACGAAGTCGGAAATTCCCTTTAGAACGTCTATAGAACGTTAGGAAGAGAATATTCTATTCATCATAATTATGGTTTAAAGTTCAATGATTTATACGTCACCGTGACCGGACCAGGAGCGATAACTTGAAGCCTGAGTTAACTTGATAATCTAGGACGCCCCCCAATTCGCTCCAACGCCCCCATCATGCCGATCAACAGCCTGCGCCCAACGCCCCCAGCATATATATATATCCCTCTCTCTCTCTCTGAGAGTCTCTCTCTCTTGCCAGTGCCAGTAACTTATTTCAAGTTACTCGACTCGGTATTTCAAGTTAGCTACTCGTAGCTCGCAAACTAAGATACCCGAGCCTCAGAGTCGCCCGAGTCGTATCTTTCCGTGAGAAGGCCCTTCATTTCCGTCCGCCCTGGTGTGAAGGGCCTCGTGACCCGGCGCCAAAGGTTCAGCTCGCAAAGCCATCACAGCTTATTCCGCGACTTCTTCCGCAGATGTTTGAGGATCTTAGCGTGGCGAATGAGCTTAACTACCTTGCTATGCGCCACACAATCATATGACTCTCACATCGATCAGAGTTACCGCGTTGGTCGATGTTGCGGCAAGGCGAGTACCATTTGCATTCCATGCTACTTCAAAGATGTCGGCACCCCCTTGGTTGTAGGTTTTTAACAATTTGCCATTAGGGACGGACCATATGTTAAGTTGGCCACCGAGTGAGCCAGATGCGAGCAGTCTGCCATCAGGAGAGAAAGCAATGGTATATACTTTTTTGGTGTGATTTCGCAATGTGTGCAAACAAACTCCCATTTCTGTGTCCCAGAGGCGAACTGTTGCATCAAATGATGCAGAAGCCAACCTCAGGGGCGCCTACGATGATAAAACACTGGTTAAAAATTTAGGAATCTTTCAGGTCATACATTCGGCATATTCGTAGTTTGGCCAGTCGGTGACCAACGAATTGTGTATATCTCCTCAGTGTGATTACTGAATCGATGAACCGGGACGGACCTGAGCAGGGCAGGTGGCAAAAACTTTGTCTATCGATCATGCTCTGTGCAAGAGACTGCCCAAGCTGCCAAATCAGAACCTGGTGGTCATCAGAGCATGATGCAAGCAGCCCGCCGGATGGGTCCCATCTTATTGCGTTGACTTCATCAGCGTGGCCAACTAGCACCTGCAACGGTGTGGTAGTTGCTGCTGCCGGGTCGGTGTCAGCCTCTCTGTCTGCAAGCGCACAGACAGCAATTGTGCGATCTGTTGAGCACGACGCGAAAACATCAAGCCCATGATATCCACCTAACCAATTGAGCTATTACTGATGCAATCAGAATTCGAATGGGCTCGGGCGGAGACCAGTTTTCCAATCAACGTCAAGGACTTGTGCTGAATGGGCTTCAAACTTATGCTGCAACTTTCCTGCAAGGGTCTTTTAACTTGTATAATGTAAGTTCTGCACTGAATGCTACCAGTACGTACATCCCACACTGACACACACTTATCATATGAACCAGTTAAGAGCCGCTTGCCCGCGGAATCAAACCTCAAAGAGAATATGGATTCGGAGTGAGCGTTGAGAGAATGCTGTAAAACGCCTTCGCGAGACCATAGGCGAGCAATGCCGTCCATGCAGCCTGTTGCGAGTAGACTTCCATCGACTGACCACTCTAATGTAGTCACCTAGTACAATGTTCGCTAAGGATGAGAAACTCGGTAAGAACTCGGCCGAGAAACGTCGTGATCGTCACCCGCTGAAGTAGATTTTTTTTCTTGTTGCATGGGCGCAATGCATTCAAGGACTCTAGGTAAGGGGGACTTGATCTTAAGATTTGCTGTTGTTTTGTCATCTGGGAGGTTCCAGAGGCGCACAGTAGAGTCACCTGAGCCTGATGCAAGAAGCTCGTCCCTTGGATGCCAGGAGCAGCAGAATACTTCTGCTTCGTGGCCAGTCAGGATCAGCACATCCGCAGATGAAATTGCCTGCGCTAACTTAGTCCGACCATGCTTATTAATTTGCTTGTACTCGCCTGTTCTGTCATCCCTGTGGACTGAATTTTAGGAAATGAAGTGCTTTCTGTGGAATGAATTTCAGGGATCGCACTACCCTCCATTTCGCTCGTGTGTTTCTTAGAGATGTCAATGGACTGTGTTGCGTTTGGTGCCACGCATATTCCAATACGTTTTCGCTTGCCAATGGTTCTGCTTTCTGCCTTTTCTACCTCCTCATCCTCATCTTCATTACGATTCTTGTCATGTTTGACGTACCACTTGGAGTACTTGATGGACTTGCTTTTTGTTATACCTTGTAGAACTGTGGCACTCAAGATACTTAATTCTTTGGATGATTCAATGCAACAGGTCGGGTCGGTGCTGCATTTTGAAATGTCTGCATCCAAATTTTCTTCCACCTTGAGGTACATCAGGCCCTTTTGAATTATCGAAATGAGAGCTCCTGGTGGCATCGTATCTGCGTACATCTTTGCAATCTCAGACTGTGTGACCAGAGATTCGTAAGCAAAGGTGAACGCCGAATGTAGATGTCCTGACTCTTGGAGATAGCGATACACCAGCAGATTAATTTCTTCCGCTTTCAAAGCCATGATAACATTAAGGCCGGAGCACAAAGTATACCTAACTTCCCCCTATCTGACTACCGCGGTACCAGGTACTCCTTACCGTGGCTCCTGAGGCCGTTTATCGGCCTGGCTCTGGCCTCGCCCCAGCTCTAGCATCTATCATGATCGTATCGATGGCCACAAGATCAGCGTTCGGCCACAAAATCAGCGTTCGGCCGACCCAACATCCCAGCTTTTCGGCCGCGGGGCAAGACGGTTAACTCGAGCTTGACATCACGCCGGGCGGCCTACCTAGCAACGAAGGGCGACTGGAGCGGGTACAAAGCCAGTTCAGCTGCGGTGTCCAACGGCCGAGCTCACGCCGTCTCGACTCGGATGCGCCAGCGCTGTATCATCGAATCGTCGGGAAGCCCGTTGACGTGCGCGAGCTGTCTTATACGATCATGATAGATGCTCCGTGGCCACCGTTCAGTTTGGTTCAACTGAGAGATGTCTGTCGTATACGATCATGATTTTGGTTCAATTGGCCCGACGATTCGATGAATACCGGCGTTTTGGCAATTTTCTGCGGCCCTATTGGGCCGGCACAGCGGCGGACTACCGTGACGCGCGGAGGCAGTTTTTGTGAATTTTCTTCATTAATCATTTATACTAAATCACAAAACACATGTCCCAACTATAACGAAAAATTTTTACCTTTTGAACTTATTATTGGACGTAAGTCTCATACGTGCACCATCGCCACCATCCGCTACTCGGCATTGGCTTCGCCAATACCTGCGTTGCCGTAGCGACTTCGCTCCGAGCCTAAGCGGGGAACTAATTTTATGCGTTTTCAAGTTCAAGTTCAAGTTGTCTATACTACTAACAAATGCATTCGGTACATGCCTAATCATTCCCCACAAATTCCCGATGATATCCGTAGGAGTTCCCCGAGGTTCTGGCGGGTATCCCCAATGACTATAAATGCCAACGAATAAAATATTCAACTAGGCTTTTGGCGATTTTGGTACCAAGTGCCAGTTTTTTTTACCGTGACAAGGCATCCGAAATGAAGCCAGTAGACCTTGATGACAAGCTAAAGGGAACCAATTCAGAGAAATTAGTAAATCAAAACTAGTTCAAGTTAGTAGTATATTTTAAGGTAGCCTGAGCTCTCTGGCAGACTATCTCAGCAGCTACACTCCAAAAGGTGCGTACCCCTTTGGTCTTGCGCTATTCGTAGCAGCTTTGGGCACTCGCAGACCGCCGAGGCGGCTAGCTTTCGACGCGCGCTCTTTACGCCTGGCACGGACGAGTCACTAGGGCCTCCACACGCGCTGGCGGCACCAATGCGCCTCCGAAATAGGCCAAGCCGGACTATAGGGGCGAATTTCGTTTTTATGGCTCCTGCCAGCGTTGCCTGGTTAGCTGGCTATTGATGGCTTATTGCCCAGCACGCGCTCCATGTGTGGTGGGCATCCGGAGCTGCGTGCCATGCCGGCACACCTGTCACGGTGGGGGAGGGTGAGATGCATCAAATACCGGGGGCGGGCTCAAGAAGATCCAGAAACCCGCAGGAGCTTAGCCGTTATCCTGCAGCTATGGCTATTGATGGTGTGAGGGTCAAAAGGATAGCTCCTTAGGTTTCTCCCAGGTAAATAAATCATCTTCGCGACCAAAATGACCATATGCAGCTGTCTTTTGCATCATTGGCCGTCGCAACTGCAAATCGCGCACTATGCAACCAGGCCGTAGATCAAAATTAGCTTTTATGATTTCCACCAGCTCAACGTCAGTTTTGCCACTCAAAGCAGGTCCGGTGCCGTAGGAATTTGCATGTATTGATAAAGGATAAGCTACGCCAATGGCGTATGATAATTGGACTAGAACACGGTGGCAAAGTCTGGCATTCACAAGGGACTTAGCTACCCATCTAGCGGCATACGCAGCAGAACGATCTACCTTGGTCGGATCCTTGCCCGAGAATGCTCCACCACCGTGAGTACCCCATCCACCGTATGTATCGATGATAAGTTTTCGACCAGTCAAACCAGCGTCTCCATGCGGTCCGCCAACAATGAATCGACCGGAAGGATTCATGTGATAAATTGTATCATCGTCCATATATTTTCCTGGAATAACAGCCCGCACAACTTGCTCCATCAAGCTTTCACGTATCTGCTCTTGACTAACAACCTCAGTGTGCTGTGTTGAAATCACAACAGTATGCACGCGTTGGGGCAATGGATGTCCAGACTTAAGTTTGTACTCGCATGTAACTTGTGTTTTACCATCTGGGCGAACCCAGTCCAAGATTTTTGTTTTACGAACCTCTGTAAGTCGCATGCTGAGTTGTGTTGCAAGCACATGGGTCAATGGCATCAACTTGGTTTCCGTTTCATCGGTTGCATAGCCAAACATGATGCCCTGGTCTCCAGCACCAATCTCTTCGATTTTTGTGGCATCCACACACTGGGCTATGTCCGGACTCTGCTCCTCGACAGCAACTATCACATTAACAGTTCTATAGTCCATGCCCTTGGCAGGATCATCATACCCTATCTCTCGAAGTGTTTCACGAATTACTGCCTCGTAGTTGACAGTTGCTGATGTAGTGATTTCACCGAATATCATTATCATGCCAGTTTTGGTGCAACATTCACAGGCTACTCGGGAAGTTTCATCGTCCTTGATGCATGCATCGAGCACAGCATCACTCACCTGATCACAAACTTTATCTGCGCACACATAAAGTATTATGGTAAATTCTAATCGTTATAGGCAATACCTGGATGACCTTCACTAACAGACTCCGAAGTGAACAAGAACGTGCTTTCATCCATAGTAAGCTGCTTGCCAGTGCTAGTCAGCCTACGCCTGGGGGGGGGGTGAAGAAAAACGAAAATTATCGCCAATTTGTTGTAGACATTGGGCAGGTAACGAGTTCTCATTCTCTCTTGGTAAAACGTCCCCCGTCACTGGCATGATCATGATGCGGACTCGGAAACGGCACCGTGGGTACATGCCCGCTTGCGCATGGGTGCGGAAGCGATGCGACGAGCCGACAGAGCCGCCGAGATCGCCGGGAACGGAGCCGCAAGCTCGTTTGGCACTCGTGCCTACTAGCTCTGCTAGCAGAGCTCTGTGTGCGGCGCGCGGCGCGCCTCGGCGGAAATCACGCCGGCTCCCGAATTTGGCATCGTAAGGGCGGGGCTGGTGCTTTAGGCGTCTTTGCGAGCGTATGCGGGCTTTGGTTGAGTTTATGTGCGGCGAGCTGGTACCTGGTACCCAGGCTATTGACGGCAGGGGCTCGGAGTGTCACAGATTGCAACGTAGATGAGCACCGGAGAGGCGAGCAGTGGGCGTCAGAGTGCATCGACGAGGCACTCGATAGCGGCCTCCTAGCCCGATATTGGTTGCTGTGTCCCCCCGCAGTTTTAGATATTGGCATAGCACATATCCCCAAGCTCGTCACACATATCCGTTGCCGAGATAGCATCGGCCGAGCAGCAGCCGCGCGGGCGCCAAAGGAAGGCTTGCAGTGAAGAGCATCAGTGGATATTCGGCTGCTTCTTAGTCTGGGACGCGCCTTCGTGCCGGCCCTGCGGGCTGCCCCAGGCTGGCGCACTTACAGGCATCGCTGGCAGCCGTGCGACTCGCGTACTTTTTCCTAGCGGCATTCCGTTGAAAGTTTTGTAGCCATGCGTACAAGAGGTAACTAGGAAGAGGATACGGGTTTTAAAAATGTAATCGTCTAGGGTTGCATACGAAGATGCCGATGCCAACTATGGTGTCAAAGATTTCTCGGCGTAGATGGAGTCGTCGTGATAATTATCAGTTCGCCTTTGTGGCACCAGCATTAGACCTTATCTCCTTGCTACGCGGTTTAACAACGGCAGGGAATGAAACGAACGCACTCTGTATCCTACTTGTCAGATATATGCGTGGTCTCGGCCAGACTGAAATGCCCCTGCACTTATGTTCAACCACAATGCGTTGTCGAGCACGAATCCTTGAAAAGGTGAATGTCTTGCATTATACACCTCTCTGGAGGGTGCTTCAGAGTTTAATCATACTCATGAAGAATCATAATGTCTCCATGAGTAAACAAAGCGCATCGTACCTGGTGAGCAATCATTGCTTCATGGTCAATGGTATGTATCTTTATGTATTTTTAGGCAGCTCAGTTGGCGGCAATAATTAGTTCATCGAGTCACGATGGCAGGTATGCAAGCATTTTAGCTCTATTCCGCGGCTTTATCCAAGCTGCTGTTGGTGATGTGTCAGTGACCTTGGATGAGACGCCACACGGACTGAACGCACAGACTGAATATTCAAGTTTAACATTTCTCCTTTCGGTATCATCATCTCTTGACTTACCGTTTTGGCTGATCCACAGTCTGCTCCGAGAGCTCACTCTCCTGGTCGATTTGAAGCTTCCATTGCATAGTTTTGCATATTCTTTTTTAATAATCTGGTCAGAGAAACCATGCTATGTGCACCATTAATATTGCTGGTGTGAGTAGGGCGAATGCACAGAATTGTCCTGATCAAGAGCCACAAAATTACCTGAATCATGTGCTTGCAATGGATACTACCAGCACTACCTCAGGATTACCTGTGATACATGAAAGACGGGAGACTGATTTGCACATTAAACCAGCTGGATCAAATCTGTCCGTGGAAGAGTCGACATCAATCAACCCCATGTTGAAGGTCCTAGCAGAAAATTTGTAGGTGCTTCCACTTCCGATGTTTTGGTGAGCTTGTGCACACTATCCAAAATTCTTTCTTGTCATTATTGGAACGAATGCCAGATTCCTTGCCCAACCAAAGAATGAACAAATTCGAAGATATTGTTTGCAATGCTGTCCTTGAAATGACTGGAGAGCTTCAGACGTTGAGTTCAAGGGTAACCACCGATCGCGCATTGGATCTCCTGATATATATTGCCATTCTTTCGGGGCATCCTATTGATGTTTGCAGAGCAATGAACGTTTTCTCATTGCATTATACTTGCTATGTTCCATGAATTCTATGAGCATAGGTTGATCGTGCTTGCGGACATGCCCTACTTGTTCTAGTTGACTTTCTCGCGCCACACACCAAAAATGGTAATGCCTTTGCTTGCTGGGATACCGTACTGCACAAAATTATTGAGCTACTGGACATTCAGTCTCGATGCACGATATCATCGAACTGTAGACTATGTCATTCTATTCCTCTTAGCATAGTACTAGAGACCCACATATTTAATATTTTATTGAGATCCGCAACAAACGAGCATTCCGGCGCCAAAAAAATCTCAAGCAAGACATTGTGGTATTCTTGATATAGGCTCATTTGCACCTGGCAGTGAACTCAACACTTAGTGAGTTGGCAACGCTGGTACTTGGGAGTCCTGTTTTTTCCCGTGGTCCTGCTTGTGGTTCTGTGCGAGCATTGTCCATGGCTGGAGCACACAATGAAGATGATACCTCTAGGCGCTTGTTGATGCAGTTTTGTCTGAGGCCAGAATAGACCAGAAGCACCACAAATTGATCTTTGAACTTGAAGCCCGTAGCTATGGTCTATTTGAAAGATGTATTTCACCGACTCAAGCTTGCATGCTACTGGAGTAACTGATTGAGCCATAATGAAATAATCACACTCGTGTCACAGAACCATCAGTCATCTAGGTGGCTACTTGAGGGTGACAGTGACTGCTGCTCATACCAAAATGTACGCGTATTCGAGTTCTGTTTGGAAATAACTCAATATTGCCCAATAGGCCTTAAGCAATGCCTCAATCTACGCAAATTTCTGTGTCACTTGAAAGCAACAAGTCTCCAACCATCCAACTGATATTGTAGGAACAAGCTTTCATTGGTAACATGGTGCACACGCCGTATCCCCTTATTGTACATCACAGTTCAGCTATTCAGGTTCCTGTGGTGATGTGTCGTGTCTTCCATCGACATGTCTGTGGTCTGATTTCACCTCCTTTTCGTGATCCTTCCAGCCCCAAGACACTTCAAAATTTGGTTGGGAGCATACGATGTAGTCAAACTCACACTATGCGAAACTCATATATTGGGCTGCGTCAACCCTTTGAGCGCATAACTCAACGAGTCAGTTGCATGCCAAATGGCTTCACTCCAAGGCATTTGTGGCTAACTTGGCTTCCTGGGTGCTTTCAAGCTCTTCTCGCCAGAGAACTGTCTTCAGAGGACTCATCCTCAGTAGTCTCCTCTGTCCAATGCTTGTTTTCAATTGGTTACGCCAGTGCTCTGGCAACATATCCCCCAAAGCCAATGAAAGAATTGACAACTTGGTTATTTCTTGGAACATTTATTGGTTGCCAAAAGTTTATATTAGAGTATACATCTTTATTCTTCAAGGATCTGGTGTGGATTGTCAACAACATTGTACATGCACCCGGGAATACCATGAAAAGTCGTCATCGAGCAGTGCCTTTTAGCTTGTCATTCAGATTGGCCAGCTGTTAGGCTCGTGGGCAGCTAGTTCCTATTTGCTCCGTCTTGACTTCTACATGCCAATGGTAGCTGTCTGTTAGCTGCGCCTTCTCTTTGCAATTCACAGGGTTAGCATGCTCCCTCTCAGGTCTGGTCGCCCAATGACGTTTCTATCAAAAAGGAAAGCAATTTCACTCACCTTGTCTCAGGGCGATGCGGCCACTCATCTTTTCTTACTTACCTTCAGCGGGATATCAATCGAGACAATAGAGACGAAAGCAAGCGGTATTCTTTATTCCTTCGCCTCTGGAGTTTTTTGTATGCACAACGTAGTAGCGCTATAAGGTCTTCTGGTGAAGATAAGCTCCCCTATAGCGCCATGGCGTCTAATGACCTGTGCTGCTGCCTAACCTCGTTCGCATGCAGTCAAAGCTACCATTGTCTGACATCAAAGCTGCTGGACGACAGCGAAGTAATCCTTCTGAATTTGATCCAGTGCATTCGGGCCTCCTCCAGAATTCGACGCCTGAGCCTTCAACAGCTTGATCTGCCACCCTTGCTTTTGGCAATTCAACTACTTTCTGGCAACGCTACTGGTATGCGTCTTCCTTGCGTGGTCTTGGCTACTCTTTCCTCTGTTTCTGCAACTGAATCGTCGTTGTCGTTGAAAAATGTTATGGGATCCTGCAATACATTTCGACAGCTAGCCACCAAGCACGATACGTCTCTCACTTGCCACGTATTTACCGTAGTTTTGAGCATGACATATGAGTACAATCGCTTGCTGGAAAAGTTTTTTTCCGCCAAAATCATTTCGCTTCGAAAGTGGCTGCATGCTGTTGGTTTCCTCTCTCAGCTGCTTAACCAAAACCCACGAGTGTGTTCTCAGACTGCAGCGTTAAGAAGCTTAAATTCGCGTGTTCAGTCACGTGCCCTCAGTAGTACATTATCGCATTCCACTAGTCAGATGGAAGCACTGCTAAATGAAGACAAGTATCGGAGGCAGTGGATGATAGAAGGTGAATTGAATTTGTTGTACAAACAGGCAGTTCATGCTGATCTCCTGCGCTCTAGTACTAAATGCCAGGGGCAAAACAGTCAACCTCCCAATGCTTTATCCCAATGAAATCGGTTTTGAACCTGCTCAAGAAGTTTTAGGAACCGACCATCTGCCCCGAGTTGCCCAAAATTGCCGACGGTGGAATCTCCAGGTACTTGAAGTTCTTACGCCCGAGGAAGTCGCCACTTGCTATAACCTCCAACCCTATCCTATACCCTTCTATATACACTTACACACACACAACACGCCACGCGTAATTAAACACCGTGACCGTAAACTTGAACCAACTTGAACCTTAAAAACTACCGTGACTTAAGTGTATTTTAAGGTAGCCGCTCCTCGGCAGACTATCTCAGCCGCCGTGCTCCCAAAGGTGCGTACTCCGTTTGGTCTTGCATCATTCGCAGGTTATGGGCCCACGGTCCTAAGAGATACTTCGCCGTATTGCCTTTTGAAATCCGACACTGGCACATCAAGTTCGCGAGTGACCACACTTCACTCGTTGGGAGAGAAACCCAGCCGTCTGTTGGCATTTTAATAAACGAACTGGTTTTCCCGTGAGCGATCTAAGCAAACCGAAATTGCGACGGGAAGGGGCCATCGAATGTCAATAATGCACTCTGGAGGCTGCTGCGCGCCTCGACGGCCTGTACCCTGGTTGCACCCCGTGGCACTTCGATAGATCGCGAGCTCGGGGTCCACTCCGCAAGTGGGCTTGTGGTCTAACTTGACGATCCGGCCGAATAGCGGCCTGCCAATTGCGACGCTTTGTTTGGCTAAATTTAGCAAAGCGCACCGTCCGGGTATCAGTAAGAAGAAGTTCATACCTTTTTGGCCACGAGCTCGAGGCCGAGGCCTGTGAACAGCCGCTCTCAAACACCACCGCATAGGCTTACGGGACACATTTCGTCAAGCAGCGTGGCGGGCGCGTGCTGTCGGCTGCCACGAAAAGCTTTTGCAGCGCTGACAGCCTCGGCACGCGAGTGACTTCAAGGAGACCTGTCACAGATGCCAGGCCGATGGTCGAGGTGGCAGTTTCACGCCTAGCAACAGCGCGTTCAATTTCCTATCCATTTTAGCGTTCGATAGCGTCCAGGCCAAGTAAAGTCTCAACAACGAGGGCCTTTTCCTCAGCAAATTGAGCATCTGCGTCCTTGTCGTTGTGGAAGTTACGAAGGTATGTAACTAGCTTATCTCGATTCTTCACCAGAATGAGGGTAATATCTACGGGTTTCCGGGGATTTGCAACAAATACCTATCATCCACCATGGTGACTCATTAACTGAACTTGCAAGACTACCTTGAAGAGATGGAAAGCTTCAATTTGAATGCGTTTTCGTTTGCATCTGAGCAGATTCATAAGTATCTTTAGGTTCTCACGGTCTGAAATGTAACTCATCATAATACTGAAGTTCTCACGCTGAAGAAGGAGCTCGCCGAGGAGTCGGATACTTTCACGGCATGTCACATAATTATTTGATTGAAGCAAAAGGTTGAAATGGCACACAAAGGCTGCATAATTATTTTGGATAAACTTCGCAGCCAGGACACCATGTCCCATGAGAAGGACCTTCAGCAACTCAAATGCATCTGCTGTTACCTCAAAACTTTTTAGCTGCACTAAGTCCTGAAAAAGAAGGATTGCTACCTGGATCCCCGGAGTAAAAAGTGACACTGCTTGGATGCGGTGAAAAAGAAAAGCCAGAAGTTTGGGGCCTCCAAAAGTGACTTTGCCACTATCTCATGTCGCGCTGCTTCCCGGAGCCTAATTTTATAATAAACTGCAGATTTGATCTGGGAGCATGCTGATTCTGGTGGATTTGGGCGCTCACTTACATCATACCGCGAATCAATGCGAGGTCGGCGGTCTCATCTTTGTAGGCGTTCGTAAGAGAGGAGATGATTATAGGGCTCTTTGCAATTACTGTAGCAAATTCAGTAGTATCTGTTCGATTCACCAAGTTGGCAAACACATGCGCTGCACTTTTACGTTGTTCCAATGGCAAAAGATCAAGGCACGAGACCAAGCCTGCAGCAAAGTCAGGTTGCGTAGCAGCCGCAGCTGCAACACGGGCTCCTCTGCTTTCATCAGGATCACTCTCAGCGTCACCTAGATCAATTGGAGTTAGTTGATTGAAGGTTTCCAAATGATACCAATCAGTATCAAGCCAAGTTCTTGAAGGTGCGTGGCCACAACTGTCGTAGACCTGTTTGCAATTTCTAGCGATGTTTTGTCAACACCAGCAAGTCGAGTTTGAAACCGCGCGTATCTGGTGGAAGTCAATTCCAAAGTTGCGGAGACTAGGCCAGAGACCAACTCCTCGGGAGGCGCCGGTCGTCTTAGAAACCACATGCGCGTTGCGTCTCGAGCCAACCACAGGCGTCAGGCACGACCGACCGACACCTGCTGGCTACGAGCTTTAGAGCTTGTACTAGCTCTCTGCGGTTTAAGCCAACGGGTAATAGATAAAGTAAGTTACCTTACGCCGCGCCCATAACCCATTGCCATCGCCCATGCAGATTGGGCCACGGGACGCTGCCTGCGCGTCGTCCCCCATACCCCCAACCTGCCGCGACGCGAAGCGGTCGCGCGGCTGCGCTTTTCGGGCAGCGCTGGGCCTTCTTTGTGGCGTTCCGCTTTCGACGCAGCCGAAGAAGGGCGTACGTGCTGTACTCGCCTAACTCGCCGCTTCTGGTGCATCGCGACCTTTGCGCCCAACGATCTACGACACTACGAGGGCTCGAGATGACCGCAAAGTTTGTCGCGCGCGCGCGCACGGCGTTGCGCCGTCATCGCGCGCATCATCACGCGTAGCTCCTCTCTTGTCATGATGCACCCTCGTGTATGCCACAAACACGTGGACTACAGGACAGGCGAAGTGTCTCTGACAACTTCGAAGAGAGGCGCGCGCGAGCTAGTTTACTTCACGCGAGGTCGAGATGGCCGTGCCCCCTTTTCATTTCAGACCGATTATGTGCATGTGATGTCAGTTTGTTGCGAGCGAGTGCGCGTGTGTGTGATGGGGCGCGCTTCGCCGGAGTCTGGCCCGGAGTCTCTCCGCCACGAAACCCGTTTGGTAAGAATAAGAATTGGACATTTTAGTAAAAAGGGGTTTCCCGAGCAATCAAGGGGTCTGCGTAGTCCCCACGGTCCCTTTGAAGCTCCACGCCAACAGGTTTGGGTCGTGGAGCCCGTTTCGCACTTCGGGTATCGGTGGTCGACGCACCTCGTTTTACGCCCGCGTTTACGGTCAAACTTCATCGCACCCCAAACCCTTGCGGTTAGCCATTCGTGGCTTCTGGGTGAAGGTCATTTCGAAAGACGGTCATGGTACGACGTCATGCGGCGACGTACGGAGGGTGCGTGCTGATGGGGCAGTGCAGTGTG
>Ga0209503_10000186_pt1 | contig 43314 bp, 35 predicted proteins | sample SouAtlMetagenome_2_FD_187448 | JGI IMG/M metagenome (GOLD analysis project Ga0209503, IMG submission 187448) | Marine eukaryotic phytoplankton communities from Atlantic Ocean - South Atlantic ANT15 Metagenome (SPAdes) (version 2) | ecosystem: Environmental > Aquatic > Marine > Oceanic | place...
AGATGCGTCTGATGCAGATTGTGAGACTACAAGTAGTTCAGCACAGGTTATTGTAACTCCAGCCCCTTCTTTTGTTACTCAGCCATTAGAAACGCAAACGGTTTGTCAAGATGATTCAACTCAGGAATTGACAGTAACTCCTGAAAATGGTGTAGGAACACCTTTATATCAGTGGCACAAAGTAGATGATATTTGTGATAATACTCCGTCCGAGATCACGGAGATAGATGGAGCAGACCAGCCTACATACACACCTCCTAGTATTGAACCTGGGACTTTCTATTATTTTGTTGTGGTAAGTTATGACCAAGGGGGTTGTGAGTCGATAGTTTCAGACTGCTCTGAAGTAGTGATTAAGCCTATTGCTAAAATTCCAAATGTAACAGTTGAAATTTGTGATTTGAATTCTTATACAATAAATCCTCAAAATGGTGTAATTCCTGATGGAGAAACAATAGTACCGATTGGAACAACTTACACTTGGATAGATATAACAAATAATGATAATATTAGTGGAGAAATAGAAGTACTAGAGGATGTTTTTCCTCAAGGAGTTGGAGCACCTAATTCATTTAACTCAGGATTATTAGATAATGTTAATCCTAATTATAATATAATTGAGACGGTTGTGTTTGAAGTTACACCATGGACTGATGGGTGTCCTGGAAGTTCGTTCACTATAGCTATTGATGTTTCTCCAGAGCCAGAGATCAATGAAGAAATTATAAATATTGACTGTAGTTATTCAGAGCAACTTTGTGCAGGAGCTATAGAAGTTAATCCTGTTGGGATAGCTCCATTTACTTATAATTGGACCTCTCCAACACCGGGTATAATAATTAATAATCCGTCTGATAAGGATCAAATTGATCTTTGTCCTGGAATATATGAATTAACTATAACAGATGATTCTAATTGCAGTTATAATTATTCATATGAAATTGTACCTCCTGAACCTATTTCATTTAATTTAATATCATTAACAGATATTTCATGTAATAACATTGATCAATTACCTTGTGATGGTAATATTTTGGTTGAACCTATTGGTGGTACTGGACCATATCCAATTGTAGAATGGTATAGGGATTGTGATGGTGACGGAGATTTTGATGGACCTTTTGCAACTGATACATATGAATTAATTAATCTTTGTGCATGTGATTATTTACTAAAAATTGTCGATGCCAATGGGTGCGAATTTATTTCGCCAACTTACACTATAGAGGAAGGAGTCGAATCGATTGTTATAAATGAAACCTTATCTAATTATAATGGCTATAATATAGATTGTTATGGGGCCAATAGTGGAAGTATATCAATAGATATATCTGGAGGATCAGGTGTTTTTGAATATGAGTTTTCCGATGGTACCAACACAATATCAGGTGATTATGATACCCAAGTTAATAATGATCCATTAGTTTTTAGTTTTTTACCTGGAGGATCGGATTACAATTATATTTTTACATTATTGGATTCTAATTGCCCTAATGAAATTATTAGAGAGTATACTTTAACTCAGCCAGATGAGCTTATTATTTCTGCAGAATTAGTAAGTCCTGCAGAATGTTTCGGTGACGTAGCTACATATCAAGTTACTGCTACTGGGGGATTACCACCTTACACAGGAGATGGTCTAATTGAAGTTCAGGGTGGCCCAGTTACCTTTACTGTTACTGATGCCAATGATTGTCAAGATGAATTTTCAACAGTTGTTCCTGAACCAGAAGAATTATTATCAACAATAGATGTAGAGGATGCATTGTGTTTTGAAGAATGCGGGGTTGTAATCATAAATCCTGATGGTGGAACACCCCTAATAAATGTATATGTTTACGAGTTAAATGGAGGTCCAGATCCATTGATAAGTCAAACTACTTCACCTCAACAACCAGTTGAATTCTGTTTGCCTGCTGGTGAATATTATTATGAAGTTTTTGATTTAAATTTATGTAAATATGGTCCGGAATATTTTACCATTGATGAGCCAGAACCCCTAAATATAGTAAACGTTGAAGTTTATCAACCAAACTGTGATTCTGATCCTGCTTGGCAATTTAATAATGGTTCAATTTGTATAACTCTTATTGGTGGTACTGATCCATTTCCAATTGGTCCAGGCTGGGTTGATAATGGGGGTGGACGTTGGTGTTTAGATAATTTGGTTGAAGGAACATATTCAATTGATGCTTCAGATATTAATAATTGTACTGTGCAGTATCCAATTCAAGATATTGTCATGACTATCCCCACTGAAATTACAGCTTCTTTCACTGATACAACTACAATTGACTGTGATACAACTACAGCAACTCAAACGACTTTTATTTCTGTAAATGGCGGTATTCCACCATATGAAATAACTTGGTCTGGTCCAGAACTTACTGTAATACCACCAAATGGAATGGCAACATCAGTGTCTGGTAACTATTCTGCTTTTGTTAATGATCAACATGGTATTGCCAATGGCTGTCCACCAATTGAATTTCCATTAGATCCGATTTCATTTTTTGAGTTTGGTAATGCAGATTTCAGTTACAGCTCAAACAATTTTGATTTTTGTGGAATATTTGCTGTTTCAGATCCAATAACTTTCTTTAATATTTCATCTGGAGATATAGTAAATTATTCATGGAATTTTGGTGATGGCTCACAAGAAATTGTTGGTGTCTCTGATCCATCTCATATTTATGATGCTACAGGTACATATGTAGTAAGTTTAACTGTTGAAGATTTATATGGGTGTTTTGATACTTATTCTGAGGCTATTGAAATTACAAAAGGCTATGATATAATTTTACCAAATGCTTTTACTCCAAATGGAGATGGTATTAATGATACAATTAGACCAGTCTATAACTGTATGACCGAGGTTCAAATGAGTATTTATGATACTTGGGGGTCATTAATTTACTCTGAATCAAGTGATAGTATTTATGGATGGGATGGCACAATTGATGGTAATCCTGCAGAAAATGGTAATTATATTATGGTTGTTAGAGCTGTTTCCTTAAATGGAAAAATAATTGATTTGAATGGACCTGTAACCTTGATAAAGTAATTTTATGAAAAAGTTTTTACAAATAATTACATTTATTATATCTCTTAGTGGTTTTACTCAAGATCCTATTCACACCCAATTCTTTATGATACCTGAGACCTTAAACTCAGGATTCACCGGAGCCAAAGAACAAACAAGAGCTGGGATTATTCACCGTACCCAGTGGCCAGGTCTTAATTTTAGTATAAACACTCAATTTGCATTTGTTGATTCTTGGCTTGAAGATATAAGCAGTGGTATTGGGATTAGTGTTTTGAACCATAAGGAAACAACAACTCGATATAATTTTACTCAAGTTAATTTAAATTATGCCTATAAATTTCAAATTTCTCGAAATTGGAATATTAGACCTAGTATATCCATTGGGTATGGCTCAAAAAACTTTGGTTTTCAGAATTTAGTTTTAGAGGATCAAATAAATATATTTAGTGGTATAATTAATGTTAATAGTATAGATCCAATTAATTTAAATCAAACAATTGATTTTTTTGATTTTAGCACATCTGCTTTGTTTTACAGTGAAAATTCATGGGTTGGGTTTTCAATAAAACATTTGAACAAGCCTAATATTTCAATGGAATTTGATGGACAAGATAATTTAGAAATGTTTATGTCTTTACATGGATCAATAAATATTCCTTTTAGAGAGTTTAGATCTGACGATAAATTATCTGCTATTTTTAATGCAATGAAACAGGGTCCATACAATAGATTTGATTTGGGTTTAAAATATGATATGGATACTTTTTCTTTCGGTTTTTTAGGTGCTACAAATCCAATGAAGTCAGATACAAATAGTCATTTTTTAACTTCTTTGAATGCATTTTTAGGTATGAAGTGGAATAAATTTAATTTTGGTTATTCATATGACTTTAATGTTACTGATATCGGTCGAACTGGAGGAGTTTATGAGCTATCTGTTACGTATGATTTTGGCGAAGTATGTGATTTTGGATGTCCAGATTATTAGTTTTTATTTATATTTAATTACATGCAAAATAGCATTAAAATAATTGAATGCCCCAGAGATGCAATGCAAGGCATTAAAAAATTCATTCCAACGGAGCTAAAAGTTAAATATATTCAATCACTATTGCGAGTTGGTTTTAATACTTTAGATTTTGGAAGTTTTGTATCTCCAAGAGCTATTCCTCAAATGCGTGATACGATGGATGTGGTAGAAAGATTAGATTTGAGCAAAACACAAACTAAACTTTTATCAATAGTTGCAAATTTTAGAGGAGCTGAAACCGCTTCATCAATTAATTCAATTGATTATTTGGGTTTTCCTTTTTCTATTTCTGAAAATTTTCAAATGCGTAATACTCACAAAACTATTTCTGAATCAGAAGTAGTTTTAAAAAATATTTTGGAAATCGCTTATAAAAACAATAAGAAACTAGTAGTTTATATGTCTATGGCATTTGGGAATCCTTACGGAGATCCATGGAACGTTGATATTGTGGGGGAGTGGACGGAGCGTTTATATGAAATGGGAGTAGAAATTTTATCTTTAAGCGATACGGTAGGAAGTTCAAAACCGGAATCAATTTCATTTTTATTTTCTAATCTAATTCCTAAATTTCCACAAATTGAATTCGGAGCACATTTACATACTAATCCAAATGAGTGGTATGAGAAATTAAATTCAGCTCATAAAGCTGGATGTTTAAGATTTGATGGTGCAATACAAGGATTTGGAGGTTGTCCTATGGCGATTGATTCACTCACTGGAAATGTGCCAACTGAAAAGATGATTTCATATTTTAATTCAATTAAAGTACAAACTAGTCTCAATCCTCTAGCATTTGAGAGTTCTTTTAACGAGGCGATGTCCTTATTTAGTCACTTTAAATAAGCTTATTTAAAATTATTCTAAATTAACAGTAAATTAACTTTTTTTATTTAGCATTAGGTTTTATATTTGCCACTCAATAAATTATTATTTAAAATTAATCTAAATAAAAACTAATGAAAAAATTTAATATCTTAAAATTCGTTCTACCAATTTTTATCTTTGGTCTTGTAGTATCATGTTCTGATGATGATAATGACTCACCAGTTGTTCCATCAGTTGCACCTGATACTTATACTTTTGAAAGAAATGGTGTAAGCACAGTTAGTTATGGAGGACAAACAACACGTTTGAAACAAGCTGATGAGCTATATTCAGCGTTAAATAATGCCAGTTCAACCGAAGCGGCTATGGATTTAATGTTCGGAGGTGATAATGGTACCTCTGCAGGATTTGCTGACGAAACTCTTAATGGAACTACTAAATTAATTAGATCCAAGACTTCTGCATATGCTAATACTGCTGTAAACAGATCCGTTTTTGATAATTGGATTTCTGAATTTGCAAATGATGTAGCTCCTAATTTAGGCGGTACTGCCTCTCCAGGTGTAGCCGGTGATTTAGAAGGATATCAACTAAATGCTGCTGGACAGGAGATTGATCAGTTATTCTTTAAAAGTCTTATTGGAGCCTTTGCACTGGATCAAATTATCAATAACTACATAACACCTTCTCAGCTTGATAGCGGAACCAGAAGAGACGACAATACTGCTGGAACTCTTGACGGCGATAACCCTTACACAACCATGGAACATAAATGGGATGAAGGCTTTGGTTATTTATATGGACAAGTAGCTGATGTAGAAGTAAACTTTGGTTTACCTGCTTCAGGTGAAGCAACTGGAAATTTACTAATGAAGTATTTCAAAAAAGTTGATGAAGTCTATGAGCCAGGAATTGCCGAAACTGTATATAATGCTTTTATAGCTGGACGTCATGCGATTACGATTGCAGATTATGATGCTCGTGATGCGGCTGCAACAACAATTAAGACTGAGTTGTCAAAAGTTATTGGATACTACGCTAAGCATTATTTAAATGACTATATAAATAAGGCTGGAAGTGGAAATATTGCTGGAGCGCACCACTCATTATCTGAAGGCTATGGTTTTATTTTTAGCTTACAGTTCACTAATGATGGTGGCGATATGCCTTACATGTCACACGGTGATGTTATGCATGTTTTAATTGGTAACGGAGCTCCTGGACCTGCTGGTGGTGGTTATTTGGCAGATTTTCACAATCTAGATTCAAATTATATAACTGCTCCAGGAATGGGATTGATTGATGCTATTGATGCTGCATTTGCCAGCGCAGGTAACCCTTTAAATTAATAAATAACCACTAACTAACCAATATTATTTGTTAATTATTTGTGTTTTTCACAACATAGCTCAATGCCTGTGATTATATTTACAGGCATTTGAGTTATTTTAAATTTTTAAATTATGATAAAAAAAGTAGTTGTTTTAATTTCGATATTATTTTTATTTTTTCTAAGCTGCTCAGGCGATAGTGATTCATTGTCCTCTAACAATTCGAATTCAGTATGGGAGCAAAAGTCTCAAATGTTAACTAATTGGGCTGATAATTTCATTATACCAAATTATCAAAATCTTTCTGATAGACTTGATCAGTTACAATTATCCATAAATTCATTTGTTATTAATCCAAACCAATCAACATTAGATGAGGTCCGTGGAGAATGGTTAGAGTCATATAAACTATGGCAACACGTTGAGATGTTTAATATTGGCCCAGCTGAACAAACATTTTATCATTTAAAAATGAATGTGTTTCCAACATCAGTTGCAAACATTGAAAGTGTAATTTTATCAGAAGATTTTTCAAATTTAAACAACGCTCCTTTTTACTCTGCCCAAGGCTTTCCAGCACTAGATTATCTTTTATATGGTATAGCTGAAAACGATAATTTAATTTTATCGCTTTATGGTACAAACCAAAAATATAGCAATTATTTAGTTGAAGTTATCGAAAGAATGGTCTCAAGTACTGATTATGTTTTAACTGAATGGCCAAACTATAGAAGTGGATTCATAAGTTCAGTTGAAAATACTGCTACATCAAGTGCAAATAAAATGACAAATGATTTTATTTATTACTATGAAAAAGGCTTTAGAGCCAATAAATTTGGTATTCCTGTTGGGGTCTTCTCTGGAGGAAATGTCTTTCCTGAAAAAGTTGAGGCTTATTACAATAAAAATGTAAGCCAAATATTAGCGCTTGAAGCTTTAGATGCAATAAAACTTTTTTTTAATGGAAACGGTAGCTATAGTTTGAGCCAATACATTGATAATTTTGCAACTGATAATATGGAAAATCTTACCAATGACATCAACTCACAATTTGATTTATCAAGAAATTCAATTGAAGGTTTGGATTCAAATTTTGTTAACCAATTAAATAGCAATTCTCTTCAGATGGGAATTACTTATGATATTATTCAAGCAGGAACTGTTCTTTTGAAAACAGATATGCTTTCAGTTTTGCAAATTGCAACAGATTATGTTGATGCTGATGGAGACTAATGTTTTCCAGACATTAAAGACACTAAAGTTTTTGTTTTGGAAATTATTAATAACTATTTAAACAAGGTAACAGACTCTTCAAAGTTAGCTGTTTTTAGAATATGCTTTGGCCTTATGATGCTCTATAGCATGATAAGATTTTGGTCAAAGGATTGGATCAATTCAGTTTACATAGAACCAGATTTTAATTTTAAATATTATGGTTTTGAATGGGTACAAGGTTTAGGAAATTACACCTATATTTTGTTTTTGATATGTATGCTTTGTTCAATATTTATAACCCTAGGATTTTGGTATAAGACCAGTATGTCAGTTTTTTTTATAACCTTTACATACATTGAACTTATTGAAAAGACAACTTATTTAAATCATTATTATTTTGTAAGTCTTATAAGTTTCATTTTAATATTCTTACCTGCTAGCAGCTGCTTTTCTTTGGATAATTTATCAAGAAGAACAAGTTATAAAAATGTTCCAAGTTGGACAGTTGATACAATTAAGTTACTAATGATTATAGTTTATTTTTACGCTGGATTAGCGAAAATTAACTCAGATTGGTTATTAAATGCCTTACCATTAAAAATTTGGTTGCCTTCAAAATATGATATTCCTTACATAGGCGAAACAATTCTTCAGTATAATTGGGTGCATTATTTAATGAGTTGGGGAGGTATGTTTTATGACTTATTAATTCCTTTTTTATTATTGTACAAAAGAACTAGAATAATAGGTTTTGTCTTCGTAATCTTTTTCCATGTGTTTACTGCAATTTTGTTTCCAATAGGTATGTTTCCATATATTATGATCGTAAGTGCTTTAATATTTTTTGACGGAAAAACACACAATAAAATAATTAAGTTTTTAAAGAGAAATTTGTTTTTTGTGCGTGATAAAATTATTGAAAAGCCAATTGACCCAAATCAGAAACATCGTATGCTATCAATTACAATATTATCAATTTTCTTTTTTTTTCAAATTATAATTCCTTTTAGATATATCTTTTACCCATCAGAATTATTTTGGGCAGAAGAAGGATATCGATTCTCTTGGCGTGTAATGTTAGTTGAAAAAATAGGTTACACAAATTTCAAAGTGGTGAATAAAAAATCAGGTAGCAGCTTTTACATTAGAAATGGACACTTTTTAACTGATCTACAAATAAAACAAATGAGTTTTCAACCTGATATGATTTTAGAGTATGCACATTATTTGGGAGATCATTTTAGGAGTCAAGGTCATCAAAATATTGGAGTTTATGCAGAAAGTTATGTGTCTTTAAACGGTAGACCAAGTCAAGAATTTATTGACCCGAAAGTTGATCTTTTGGAGCAAGAAGAGTCATTCAAAACAAAAAAATGGATTAAACCTTTTAAGTATGAAATTAAGGGATTTTAAAATTACATACGCTGTATTGTTATGTAGTTCTTTTATGTATTGTCAAAATATAGTTTCAGGAATAATTATTGATAAGTATGATCAAAAGCCAATTGAATCAGTTGAGATATACTCTAGTTCTGGCGATCTTTTAGCAATTTCAAATAATGCTGGGAAATATAGTTTTAAGATATCTAACGGGGAATCAGAATTAATTTACTTCTCATATAATTATCAACCTAAAAGAGAGTCTTATAATTTTTTAGAAAATAAAACTATTGATGTAATTCTTGAACCTTTAGCAGAACAATTATCATTAGTTGAACTTACTGTTGCTAAAAGGCAATTTTTTAGTTTGAAACGACTGGCTGATGTTGAAGATATGGCCATATATGCTGGAAAAAAAAATGAAGTAGTTGTAATGAACAACATATTTGCAAATATGGCAACTAACAATGCTCGTCAAATATATAGCCAAATTTCTGGACTTAATATTTATCAGAATGATGATGCTGGCTTGCAATTAAATATTGGTGGAAGGGGACTTGATCCAAATCGAACTTCAAATTTTAACACAAGGCAAAATGGATACGACATTAGCGCTGATGTACTTGGATATCCTGAAAGCTATTATACACCCCCTTCAGAATCATTATCTGAAATTCAAATAATTAGAGGTGCAGCTTCATTACAGTATGGTACTCAATTTGGGGGCTTAGTTAATTTTAAAATGAAAAATCCAAATCCAAATCGCTTAATTGAATTTAAAACAAGAAATACTATTGGAAGTAATAACTTGTTTACAAATTTTACAAGTTTTAGTGGCTCAAAGGATAAGATAAGTTATTACGGTTTTTTTAATTACAAAAAAGGAGATGGTTTTAGAGATAATTCAGTATTTGAGTCCAGGAATTCGTATTTTAAATTAATTTATAATCCATCTAATAAAACGGAGCTTTCAGGAGAAATTACTTATTTAAATTATTTAGCTCAACAAGGTGGAGGCTTAAATGATTCAATGTTTGAAAGTGATCCATATCAAAGTAATAGATCTAGAAACTGGTTTGACATTAATTGGTTATTATATAGTCTTAAATTGAATCACGAATTTTCAGAAAGCACTAAATTTAGTTTCAATTTTTTTGGTTTAAATGCGACCAGAGATGCACTTGGATTTAGAACCAACCGCGTTGATCAAATAGATTCTTTTGAGGAAAGAGATTTAATTAAAGGCGAATTCAATAATTATGGACTAGAATCAAGATTAATTCATAATTATTCATTTTTGAATATGAATACAACGTCTCTTCTTGGTATTAAATATTACAAGGCACTCAATAGAAATCAACAAGGACCAGGGTCTAGCGGAGTTGGACCTAATTTTAACTTTCAAATTGATGAATTTTTTGATTATCCAGCACAATCTAATTATACATATCCTAATTTAAATACTGCGATTTTTGGCGAGCAGTTAATGTATATTAGTGATAAGCTATCTGTAACACCTGGTTTTAGATTTGAATATATTAAAACTGAAAGTCTAGGTTATGTTAAAAGAATCAATCTCGACCAAGCTGGAAATGTTATTTTAAACCAAACTGAATATTATGATGACCTACGTGAAAGGTCATTTTTACTGTTAGGTTTAGGAGCTAGCTTCAAACCTAACTCATTTATTGAGTTTTACGGAAATATTTCTCAAAACTACCGATCGGTTACTTTTGCTGATATAAGTATTATTAATCCTGCTTTTGTAATTAATCCTGACATCTCAGACGAAAAGGGTTATACAATGGATATTGGTACAAGAGGTAAAATCAAGAATTTAATATCTTATGATTTAAGTCTATTTTCACTTTTATATGACGACAGAATTGGATTTCTACAAAAATTATTTCCAGATGGTAATGTCCGCTCGGAAAGGGGAAATATTGGAAGAGCAAGGATTTTTGGATTTGAAAGTATTGTAGATTTTAATGTTTTTAAAATTTTAGATATAGATTCTGAAATTAATGCTAATTTATTTTTTAATACATCTTTAATTGATTCTAAATACACTCAGAGTGATGCCAACGGAATTGAAGGCAATAGAGTTGAATTTGTACCTAGATTTAATTTTAAATCAGGATTTAAGTTATCATACAAGAAAATAATATTTAATCTATTATATTCATATATCTCAGACCAATTTACTGATGCTACTAATGCAGAGTTAGGAAATTTGAGTGGAGTAATTGGATTAATTCCTGAATATGATATTTTAGACTTTGGTTGTTCATATGATATGGATTCAATTATTTTAGAAGCAGGAGTTAATAATATTTTTGACAATTCATACTTTACAAGGCGTGCTACCGGATACCCAGGACCTGGAATAATTCCTTCTCCACCAAGAAATTTTTATCTGACCATGCAATACAATTTTTAATAGATGTTTATTAAAAGATCTTTTTTATTATATCTACTATTTAATTTAAAATTTGTTTTTTCACAAAGCCCTGTAGTTAAAGCTCATGACTCAATTAAAACAAGTGAACTAGATGAAATTATTATTTCAGCTACTAGGACAAAAAGGAAATTAATTTCTTTACCCTTACCAGCTAGTGTAATTTCTAGAAAAGAGATTAATTCTATAAATTCAGTTAGGTTGAATAGTATAATTGAGGAACAGACGGGTTTGATTACTGTTCCAGACTATGGAGGAGTTGAGGGTATCCAGATCCAAGGGTTGGATAGTCAGTATAGCTTAATTCTTATTGACGGATTTCCATTAATTGGCCGTTCGGCAGGAACTTTAGATTTGTCTAGAGTTACAGTTGGTAATATAAAGCAAATTGAAATAGTGAAAGGGCCATCATCTAGTTTGTATGGGAATGAGGCATTGGCGGGAACAGTTAATATTATTACTGAAGAACCAAAGAATGGGTTTAATTTTTATACACGGGCTAATTACCGAATAGGTGCTTTTAATTCAAATGATTTAAGTTCAAATTTAAATTTTAAAAACAATAAATTAGGATTTAATGTATTTTTAAATAGGTTCAGTAACGATGGATATGATCTTGATAAAAATGATAATTTAAATACTGTTGACCCCTACAAAAATTATACTTTAAACACAAAGCTCAGTTATAATTTTTTTGAAAATTTAAAGTTTAATATTTCTACAAGATTTTTTCATCAAGATCAAAGAATCAAATTAGATGAAAACATTTTTGGAAATAATGAGATTAAAGAATTTAATATTCACTCACGTATTGAGTTTAAAATAAATAAAAAATGGAATAATGAATTTGAATTTTATATAACAAACTATAATGTAGATGAATTCTTATCAGATAATATTTACAACAATTTATCATCAAGAGATTTCGATCAAAAATTTACAAGACCTGAGCTCAGGTCAACTTATAAAATAGATTCTAAAAATTACATAACTGCTGGTTTTGGTATTCAAATGGAAAGATTAAAAAGATCAGATTTTTATAAAAACCCTAAATTTAATTCATCATACTTTTACACTCAGTACGAATACAACCCAAATAAAAAAGCTAGTACAATATTTGGTCTTCGTTTTGATGATCACAATGAGTATTCGTCTCAGTTGAGTCCAAAAATTGCTTCAAGAACTAAAATCAATAAAAATATTACCATAAAAGGTTCAATTGGCTATGGATTTAAAACTCCTGATTTTAGACAACTATATTTCGATTTCACAAATACAACTGTTGGATATACAGTTTTAGGTTACAATGCAGTTGCAGCTTTAATTCCTCAGTTGGAATCTAATGGGGAATTATTGGATATTTTAGTACCACTATCGTCATTTGATTCAGAGCTAAACCCCGAAAGTTCCATTGGATATAATTTTGGAATTGATTTAAAATTAAACACTAAAATTAAAATTAATTTAAACCTTTTTAGAAATGAAATTGATAATCTAATTGACACAAGAGTAATTGCTAGAAAGATAAATGGTCAAAATGTTTTTAGTTACTATAATGTAAAGGAAATATACACACAGGGGATAGAGTTTAATTCAAGCTATGAAATTGAAAATATTAATTTATCTCTAGGTTATCAACTATTGTATGCTAAAGATAAAGGAGCTGAAAAGGCTTTTAAAAATGGTGAAGTATTTACTAGGTTAACACCTACAACCCCTTTATTTGTATTATCTGAAAAAGATTATTTTGGTCTATTTAATAGATCCAGGCACGTATTTAATTTTAAAATATTTTATACTATTCCAAAATGGAATTTAGACACAAATTTCAGAGTTGTATATAGAAGTAAATTTGGTCTTTATGACAGTAATGGTAATGGTTATCTAGATACTTACGATGAGTTTGTGAATGGCTATTCCATATTAGATTTTGCAATTAATAAAATTTTTTTAGATTCTTTTAGGATTGGACTTGGTTTAGACAATATATTAGATTTTAAAGATTCTGCCAATTTAAGTAATATTGCGGGCAGGATATCATACTGTTCAATAAACTATAACTTTTAAATTATAACTATGACAAGATCAATATTTTTTTATGCAACTCAATCATTAATAATTGGTATGGTATTTTTTTCATGCTCAAAAGATGATAGTGAAGATTTATGCCCAGAAGGAGAATTTCAATCTGTAATAAATTTACATGCTCCTGTAACTGGTGGACAGGGTGAACCAAGTTCGGGTAATTTTACAAAATTTAATTTTTCTTCAGGGCAAATTACTGAAAGTGAGACGCAATGGGATATTGGTCTAAGAGGCACTACAATAATTGTTAATGGGGGAGAATCATCAGGAATTGTTGATGAGCCTACAAGAAATGGAAATGCAGCTGCTTATATTGAAAATAATACATTTTGGTGCGTTCAAAATGTAAATTTAAATTTATTTAGTCAAGATTCTGTTTCAAGTTTATCAATTCCAACTGGTAGTGAAAATGGATGGTATAGTTACACTGGTTCACCAAATCACTTAATACTACCCATACCGGGCAGGATTTTAATTTTTAGAACCCATGATTCTCAATATGTTAAAGTCGAAATCCTTAGCTATTACTTTGATATACCAACAAATCCTGATTCCATGTTGGACCAAAGTAGATATTACTCCTTTAATTATTCTTATTTACCAAATTAAAACAACTAAGACTTTATTTTTTGACAGACTTAATAATAAATTGTTAAATTTGCATGCAATTAAACTTAATTGCATGCAATCAAACGATTCTAAAATTTCTGTCGAAGGATTAACATATGATGATGTCCTTTTAATCCCTTCATACTCTGAGGTCTTACCAAGGGATGTTTGCATTAAAACAAGATTTACAAGAAATATTGAGCTAAATGTTCCAATTGTATCTGCTGCAATGGATACTGTAACTGAAAGTGCAATGGCAATTGCTATTGCCAGAGAAGGAGGTATTGGAGTGTTACATAAAAATATGTCAATTGATCAACAAGCCATTGAAGTTCGTAAAGTCAAACGTGCTGAAAGTGGAATGATAATAGACCCAGTAACACTAGGTTTAGATTCCAATGTATTAGATGCAAAAAAAAATATGAAAGAGCATCGAATTGGAGGTATACCTATTATTGATAAAAACGGCATTTTAAAAGGTATAGTAACTAATCGTGATCTAAGATTTGAAAAAAATAACGAACGTCCTATCACAGAAATTATGACTTCCACAAATTTAGTAACTACTACTGTTGGGACTTCTCTTGAAGAAGCTGAGGTTATTCTGCAAAAAAATAAAATTGAAAAATTACCAGTAGTTGATAATAATAAATTAGTTGGGCTTATTACATTTAGAGATATCACAAAACTAACTCAAAAGCCAATTTCAAATAAAGACAAATATGGACGTTTACGCGTTGCTGCAGCTATAGGGGTTACTAATGATGCTTTGGAACGTACATCTGTGCTAATAAAGTCAGATGTAGATGCAATTGTTATTGATACAGCACATGGTCACACAAAAGGAGTTGTAAAAATATTAAAACAAATAAAATCTACTCATCCAGATATTGATGTTGTTGTTGGTAATATTGCAACTGCTGAAGCTGCAAAATATTTAGTAGATTTTGGAGCTGATGCAGTTAAAGTTGGTATCGGTCCAGGCTCAATTTGTACTACTCGAGTTGTAGCAGGAGTTGGGTATCCTCAATTTTCTGCAGTACTTGAAGTTGCCAAAGCTGTAAAGGGGTTGGGTGTCCCAGTTATTGCAGATGGCGGAATTCGTTACACAGGGGATATACCTAAAGCACTTGCAGCTGGCGCTGATAGTGTAATGCTTGGCTCGCTTTTAGCAGGGACTAAAGAATCACCTGGAGAAACCATAATCTACGAAGGAAGAAAATTTAAAACTTACAGAGGAATGGGGTCAGTTGAAGCAATGAAAGAAGGTAGTAAAGATCGTTATTTTCAAGACGTTGAGGATGATATTAAAAAATTGGTTCCAGAGGGAATTGTTGGTAGAGTACCCTATAAAGGAGAACTTTTTGAAAGTATTCATCAGTTCATAGGCGGAATTAGAGCAGGAATGGGATACTGTGGTGCTAAAGATATTTCAACATTAAAAAAATCAGCGCGATTTGTTAAAATCACTACTTCGGGAATTAGTGAAAGCCATCCACATAATGTCATGATTACAAAAGGGGCTCCAAATTATTCAAGATAATGTAATATTTTTTTGAGCGTTTTACTTTTTAGAAAATTGTTTTATAATATTTAAATTTGTTAGTCTTCAAAATAATATAAATTATGAGAAACTTTTATTTAATATTCTTTCTTTTATTATCCAACAACTACCTTTTAATTGCCCAAGATTTAAATTCAAAGGTATTAATTTCAGTTGGTGATGAAAATGTTACTGTAGAAGAGTTTTTAAGAGTTTATACCAAAAATTTAGACCTTGTTAAAGATAAAAGTCAAAAAGAAATTGACTATTATTTAGATTTATATTCAAACTATAAATTAAAATTAATGGAAGCAAGGGCTCTGGAGTATGATAAGAAAGAGGACTATATTACTGAATTCAATTCATATAAAAAGCAGCTATCCAAAGCCTATTTAACAGATAAGGAAGTTACAGATGATTTAATACTTGAAGCTTATAACCACACTGCTAATGAAGTTAAAGTTCAGCATATTTTAGTGAAATTAAGTCCTGGTCAAGATACATTAAATGCTTACAGACAAATAAATCTTTTTAAAAAACGTTTTGAGAGTGAAACTTTTTCAAAACTAAAATCATCAATCCATGACGGTAAATCTGTGTTTGTTGAGGATTTAGGATATTTTTCAGCTTTTAAAATGGTATACGACTTTGAAAAAGTTGCTTTTAACACTCCAGTAAATGAAATATCAAGGCCATTTAAAACCCAGTTTGGATACCATGTTTTAAAGGTATTAGACAAACGTCTGTCCAAAGGAACTATTCAAGTTGCACACATAATGATTTCAAACTCAAATAAAAATAACAATGTTAGCCCTAAAAATAGGATAAACCAACTTTACAATTCATTATTGAATGAGGCTTCATTTGAAAATTTGGCGAAAAAATTCTCTGATGATAAAAGTTCTGCGTCTAGAGGTGGCTTAATGGACCCTTTTAGTTCAGGTGATCTTAATTCTGAAATTTTTGTTGAAACTGCATTTAATTTAAATGTCAAAGGACAAATTTCTAAACCCATCCAAACTAAATTTGGCTGGCATATATTAAAGCTTGTTTCAAAAACTCCGGTTAAGTCTTTTGATGAGATCAGTCTTGAGTTAGAGCAGAAGGTTAAGCGTGATTCAAGATCAAAAATTATAAGGCAAAAAATGATATCAAAATTAAAGAAGTCTTACAAAGTTTTTGAACCTAGTTTTAAAAATATAAGTAATGTAATTTTAATTGATGATGATAAGTTTGTATTATCAGCAATAGATTTTTCGAATGAAAGTATCTTTATTGAAATCGAAAATCAATCTTACACTTTTCAAGATTTTCTAATTTTTTTAAATTTAAATTTTAAAGCTTTTACTAAATCTGCTAATTTTGACGAGTTTATTAAATTACAATACTCAGTTTTTCTAGATCAAGCTCTTTTAGATTACAAAAAAAATAATCTGATTAATGAAAATAAAGATTATGCAATCATTTTAAAAGAGTATGAAGAAGGGTTATTGTTATTTGATATCATGCAAGAAAAAATATGGAGTGGCGCAAAGAACGATTCAATAGGTTTGAAACATTTTTATAATTCTAACCTCAGTAATTACAAGTCTAAAGCTAGTATGTCGGCTACAGTCATAAACTCATCAAGCAAAAGTTTGTTAAAAGATGTATTAAAAGATTTAAAAGGAGGGATGAGTAATGATACAATTTTGAAAAAATTTAAACAAAAAGATCTAATTATAAGTTCAGGAAATTTTGATTTAGATGATAAAATATTACCACAAAATCCTAAATTCCAAAAAGAATTTTCAAAAAACAAAATTTATAAATCTGAAACAGGTTATGTTTGCGTTTATGTTAACGAATTCATCCCATCCAAGACTTTGTCATTTGATAAAGCTAAAGGATCTGTAATTTCAGATTTTCAATTATTTTTAGAGTCCGATTGGATAAATGAATTGCGCAAAAGATATACATTAATCATTGATAAAAATGTTCTAAAAGAGCTTAAGTTATATTTAGATAAACAGTGAGGGTATTTTATTTTATATTAGTTTTACTTCTTTTGATATCTTGTGAATTATCTCTAGATTCCCCCGAAAATGATGCTATAGCACGGGTTAATGATATTTATTTAAATAGTGAAGATATTGATCAATCTTTATTTTTAGGATTGAACAAAAGAGATAGTCTTCATCAAATTCAAAACATAGTTAATGATTGGGCTACTAGTAAGCTTTTAGAAGACGGTGCACTTCTTAATTTAAATTCACTTCAACAGCAAGAATTTGACAAATTAATCAAAAAATACAGAAGCGATCTATATACTTCAGCATACATTGAAGCTCTGGTTAAAAAAAATTTAGACACTATAATTTTAGATCATCAATTTGAAAAAATATATAATCAAAACAAAGAACTTTTTGTTTTAAAAGAAGATTTAATTAAACTTCGATATATAAATCACGACGTAAATATGCCTAACGCTAAAGAAATAAAACGTAGATTTATGAGGTTTAATAATGAGGATCAAGTTGTTCTGGATACGATTTCCATTCAGTTTAATTCTTTTTTTCTAAATGATTCTGTTTGGATTAAATCAGAACACGTAGTCAAAAAAATCAATCCATTAAATGAAGGATTCAATAAACTTTTATTAAAAAAATTAAATTTTATACAGCTCAAAGATTCATTAGGGTTATATTTGATTCAAATTGAAAATATTGCTAGCGAAGGTGAAAAAGCTCCGATTTCTTATGTCATTCCTACAATCAAGCAGATCATACTAAATCGAAGAAAACTCAAACTAATCAATCAATTAAAAAGTGAAATTGTTAATGATGCCATTAAAAATAAAAAATTTGAAATTTACAGATAAAGTTTTTTCTATTTACATTGTATTTTTTTTAACTGTGTTAGTTAATGTTAACTCACAAGAAATTATTCAAGATAAAGTTAATGATATTACTGTTGATAAAGTAAAAGACTCAACAGATTTAATTAAAGTAGATGGAGTAGCTGCTGTTGTTGGTGATTTTGTAATACTTGATTCTGATATAGATAAGCAATTTGCTCAATTAGAAGCTAGCGGTATTTCAACTGAGGATATAACTCGCTGCCAACTTTTTGGCAAATTAATGGAGGATAAATTATATATTCATCATGCAATTCAAGATAGTATTGAAGTTAATGATATTGAAATTAGATCATATGTTGATCAGCAATTAGAAGCTTTTGCTGAGCAAATTGGATCTATGGAAAAGCTTATTTCCTATTACAATAAGTCATCTGAACAAGAACTTAGAGATGAAATGTATGACTTAAATAAAAATGGTCAGTTGGCATCAAAAATGCAACAAAAAGTAGTTGAGGAAATAGAAGTAACTCCTGACGAAGTCAGGCAGTTCTTTAACAAAATACCAAAAGATGAACGCCCTTATTTTGGGACAGAACTCAGAGTAGCCCAAATAGTAGTTCTTCCCGAAACAACAGAAAAGGAGGTTAACAAAGTTATAAAACGTCTAAGAGAATTTAAAGCAGATGTTATTGAAAATGGTAGTAGTTTTACGACTAAAGCTGTATTGTATACTGAGGATCCAGGGTCAAAAAGAACAGGTGGTAAATATACCTTAAACAAAAAGCGTCCTAGAATGGTAAAGGAATTTAGAGAAGTTGCATTTTCATTAGACGAAGGTGATATTTCAGAGCCTTTTAAAACAGATTCCGGATATCACATTATATATTTAGAAAAAATTAGAGGACAAGAATATGATGTTCGTCATATTTTATTAAGGCCTAAGTTGACCAAAGAGGCTATTGATAACGCAAGAGAGAAGCTACAAAAAGTCCGTAACCGCATATCAGAAGGTTTGATTACATTTAAAGATGCTGCACTCGAAGTAAGCGATGAGGAGGAAACAAAATATGATGGTGGACAGTTAAGAAATCCTGAAACTCAAGATTATAATTTTGAACTTACAAAAATGGATCCAGAATTATACTCTCAGATTCAAAATTTAGAAGATAATCAGGTCAGTCAGGTTTTTCAAGATGAGGATAGATATAATCCAATAAAATTTAAAATTTTAACTGTTACTCAAAGAACAAATGAGCACGAGGCTGATTTTGCAAAGGATTATCTTAAGATTAAAGAACTTGCTCTTCAGCAAAAACAATTAATTGAAATTACAAAATGGCAAGAAGAAAAAATAATGGATACATACATTAAGATAAATGGTAAACTTAGAGAATGTGATTTTAATAGTAACTGGTTTAAAGTTAAAAAGTGATAATTTATGTCAGACGTTAAAGATATAATTGAATTTCGCAAAAAATATCAAGATTTAAAGGACGAAATTGCTAAAGTTATTGTTGGTCAAGAAAATGTAATTGATCAAATTTTAATTTCAATTTTTTCTGGTGGCCATACCCTGCTAATCGGAGTTCCAGGTCTTGCAAAAACTCTTATTGTAAATACTATTTCTAACGCACTGGGTTTAGAATTTAAGAGGATTCAATTTACCCCTGATTTAATGCCTTCCGATATTTTGGGAAGTGAAGTTTTAGACGTTAAAAGAAATTTTAAGTTTATTAAGGGACCAGTGTTTTCAAATATTATTTTGGCAGATGAGATTAATAGGACTCCCCCCAAAACTCAATCAGCACTTTTAGAGGCTATGCAAGAATATTCTGTCACGGTTGCTGGTCAAAATTATAAATTAACAAAGCCATATTTTGTTCTTGCAACCCAAAACCCTATTGAACAAGAAGGTACTTATCCCCTTCCTGAAGCACAATTAGATCGGTTTATGTTTTCTGTTAATTTAGACTATCCTTCATACGATGATGAAGTTAAAGTAGTTAGTAAAACTACTACAATCAACAATTTTAAGCCTAAAGTAATTTATGATATCGATAGTATTTTGAAATTTCAAACTTTAATCCGTAAAGTCCCAGTAGTTGAAAATGTGGTTAAATATGCAGTTTCCATTTCAACCAAATCTAGACCAAGTAATAATAATTCCCCTGAGCTAATTAAAAACTTTGTTTCATGGGGAGCAGGGCCAAGAGCTTCACAAAATTTAATTCTTGCAGCTAAAACAAATGCCGTTTTTAGAGGTAAATACACTCCTGATATTGAGGATATCCAAGCAGTTGCTAAAAGTGTTTTACGTCACAGAATTATTAAAAATTATAAAGCTGAGGCTGAAAATATCAGTATTGACAAGATTATTGAAAGCTTATATTAATTTATATTCATTTTAAGTATATAATTCATTTTCATTTTTTCATAAATTCGTACATTTACCCTCGTTAATATTATTAATATATGGCCTTCGATATTGAAATTATAAAAAAAGTTTATGATCAAATGCAGGATCGCATTGATATTGCTAGAAACATTGTAGGCCACCCTTTAACTCTTTCTGAAAAAATCCTTTATAATCACTTATGGGATTCGGATCTTAATAAGCCATTTGTTCGGGGAAAGGACTATGTTGATTTTGCACCAGACCGCATAGCATGTCAAGATGCTACTGCTCAAATGGCTCTATTACAATTCATGCAAGCTGGAAAAAAGAAAGTTGCAGTCCCAACTACAGTTCATTGTGATCATTTGATTCAGGCTAGATTAGGTGCTACTAAAGATTTGCAAACTGCTCTTAATAACAGTAATGAAGTTTTTAATTTTTTGGAATCTGTATCAAATAAATATGGTATTGGATTCTGGAAACCAGGCGCAGGTATTATTCATCAAGTTGTTTTAGAAAATTACGCATTTCCCGGTGGAATGATGATCGGGACTGATTCTCATACGGTAAATGCCGGAGGGCTAGGAATGGTAGCGATAGGAGTTGGTGGTGCTGATGCTGTTGATGTAATGGCAGGTATGCCATGGGAATTAAAGTTTCCAAAATTAATTGGTGTTAAACTAACAGGAAAACTTTCAGGTTGGACAGCCCCAAAAGATGTTATTTTGAAAGTTGCTGGAATTTTAACAGCTAAAGGCGGAACTGGTGCTATAGTGGAATATTTTGGTTCTGGAGCAGAATCTATGTCATGTACAGGTAAAGGTACAATATGTAATATGGGTGCTGAAATTGGTGCAACAACTTCAACATTTGGTTACGACGATTCAATGGAGCGTTATTTACGAGCAACAGATAGAAATGATGTTGCTGATGCAGCAAATAAGGTTAAACAGCACCTCACAGCCGATCCTGAAGTTTATAAAAATCCAGGTAATTATTTGATGAATTAATAGAAATAAATTTATCTGAATTAATGCCTCACCTTAATGGGCCATTCACTCCAGATTTAGCAACACCTGTTGGTACAATGACCGAAAAAGCAAATTTAAATAATTGGCCGTTAAAAGTAGAATGGGGTCTTATTGGATCATGTACAAATTCATCATACGAAGATTTGTCTAGAGCTGCATCAATTGCACAACAAGCTCTTGACAAAGGTCTTAATACTAAAGCAGAATTTGGTATAAATCCAGGTTCTGAGCAGGTAAGGTTTACTGCTGATCGAGATGGAATTCTAGATGTATTTAAAAAACTTAATGCAAAAATATTTACTAATGCTTGTGGGCCTTGTATAGGTCAGTGGGCTCGCTACAAAGATCCAAAGAATGCTCCAAAAAACAGTATTGTTCATTCATTTAATAGAAATTTTGCAAAACGTGCAGATGGTAATCCTAATACTCATGCTTTTGTTGCTTCTCCTGAGATGGTTGCTGCAATTGCAATTTCTGGTCGATTGGACTTCAACCCTATCACAGACACTTTAATTAATAGAGCTGGTGATGCTGTTAAATTAGATGAGCCTACGGGATTTGAATTACCTTGTAAAGGATTTGATGTTGAAGATGCGGGTTATTTGGCCCCTCTTGAAGACGGATCTGATGTAAACATTATTGTTAGTGATGATTCAGAACGGTTACAATTACTAAACCCTTTTAAGCCTATTGGAAGTAAAATTAAAGGCGCAAAATTATTAATTAAAGCATATGGTAAATGTACCACTGATCATATTTCAATGGCTGGCCCATGGTTAAGGTATAGAGGACATTTAGACAATATTTCAAATAATTGTTTAATAGGTGCTGTAAATTCATTTAACAAGAAAACCAATTTTGTTAAAAATCAATTAACAGGAAGTTATGATGCTGTTCCAAAAACTCAACGTGAATATAAATCTGCTGGAATTTACAGTGTAGTTATTGGGGATCATAATTACGGAGAAGGTTCATCAAGAGAGCACGCCGCTATGGAACCTAGACACCTAGGGGTTGTAGCTGTTATAGTCAAATCTTTTGCTCGTATTCATGAAACAAATCTTAAAAAACAAGGAATGTTGGGATTGACTTTTTCTAAAGAATCAGATTATGATTTAATTCAGGAAGATGATACGTTTAATTTTACAGATTTAGATAAGTTTTCACCAGGTAAACCCCTAACTATTGAAGTTATTCACAGTGACGGAGCAAAGGATATAATTATTTTAAATCACACTTATAATCAATCTCAAATTGAGTGGTATAAGGAAGGTTCTGCTTTAAATTTAATTAAGAAGCAAAATAAATAGTTATTATTATAGCGTTTTAAAAAAAGCTTTAATAAATGCTAACGAAAATAATGACTTCATAATTCTTAATTCTTCTAAGACTGAAGTTTCCTCATCTAAAAATTTAAGAATTGTCCCAATTGAATTTTTTGAATATAGTTGCTCAAATATCCATTCTCCTTTACCATTTTCATCATTTAATACTTTCAAGAAAATTTTATCGTAAAATTTATATTTTTTGGTAAAAAGAGATTTTGAATAATCTAAATCGTTTTTTATGTTGAAAATAATAGAAGCTACTTTTTTTTCAGTGTGTTTAAATGAATAGCCAGTAGATCCTTTTACCCAACCTCCAGCTGTTCCAATTTTGGTAATATTCTTATCTGAATACTTTTCAAATGGAAAATTTGTCATTGGAATTATTCCGGTTTCAGTTTCAATAATCTCGTAATTTTTAATTTTAAGATGGTCAGAAATATAATTTTCAATAAACTTATCGTAAGTGTTCTGTTCAACTAGATTTTTTGTGAAATAAGTAAATTCAATTAAAGCTTTATTTTTACTAAAAGGTAAGACATAGGTAAAAGTGGTTTGCTCCCCATCTTTCAACCTGTAGTCCATCATAGTAAATTTATTTGTATCAAAAACATGTGAATCAGTTTTTATAAACCATCCTTTAAAATGTTGTTTAATTTTAGTATAATCATTTGATTTTAAATAATATTCTTGTGGTATTCTACTGTCAAAAACATGTTTAGCCTCGTAGGTATTTTGTTTAGTTTTTATCTTAAGTTTTGTTCTATTTTCAATAGAAAGCACTTCTTCAGTTATAAAAGTAAAGTTTGTTAGGTTTGATAATTCAATTTTTATTTTGTTGTAAAAATCAAGAGCTCTTATAGTTTTATAATTATATGGGTTAAGTTTTAATGACAGTTTTTTATTACTAGTGTATATTGAAGCTTCGTTCCATGATTTAATAACAATTGAATCCCATTTTCCGTCGCCTTTTTCCCAAAAGCTCAAGGTTTTATCATTTATTGTTTTATGAGATTTATCTATAAGTGCAATTCTTTTACTGTAGAAAAAGGAATCTTTTGAAAATTCTAGAGCTAGTTGAAAACCAGCAATGCCAGTACCAATTATAATGTAATCGTACTGTTCGCATTGTTCCATTAATTTTGGATGTTTTACTTTTTAAAGTATTTGAATGGTACTATAAGCATACCAAAACATTCACCATGTTTTTTACCAAGGTGTTTATGGTGCATTTTATGAGCTCTTCTTACTCCTTTAGCATACCAATTATTTGCCTTTCTTAAAAATTTAAATCTTTGGTGAATAAAAATATCATGAACAATAAAATATGTAAATCCATAACCCATTATTCCGAAACCAATAGGTAGTCCGGCCCAAAAACCTCTATAGCTCCAAAAATAGAAGCAGATCATGCTTACGATTGCGTAAAATATAAAAAAAGTATCATTTCTCTCAAACCAACTATCGTGGTCTTTGTGGTGGTGGTCTTTATGCAAGCTCCATAAAAAACCATGCATCACATATTTATGAGTAAACCAAGCCATGAATTCCATGATAAAGAATGTTGCTAAAAAAACTATAATCCAAAGAAATATATCTATCATCATATTAGGTTAAGGTGGTATTTCACAAAACTTCTAGTGAGTAATTCTATTTTTTTATAATTAGGGACTCTAATTCTGGTATTTTTTATCTCTAATGCTGGTGTATTTTTTAATTTTTTCAATAATTGACTGTAGTAGCGATATGCCATAAAAACTCCAAATTTTGCATCAATAGGTAGCATTTTAATCCCTTTTAGCCCTTCAATAAAGTCATTTTCAATATCACATATAATATTTTGCTTGGATTTTTCATTTAAATTTTCTAAATCAGTATTTGGAAAGTAAGTTCTATTTAATTCATCATAATCAGCTTTAAGATCTCTTAGAAAATTTACTTTTTGAAAAGCTGAACCGAGAGACATAGCGGAAGATTTAAGTATGTTGTATTTCTCAACATCTCCTTTAACGAAAACTTTAAGACACATTAGTCCAACAACGTCAGCAGAACCGTATATATAGTTTTTGTATTCTTTCTCATTATTGTACTTTGTTTTATGCAAATCTAAACGCATGGAATTTATAAAAGAATCTACAAGATCGTGGTCGATACCATATTTATGATAAGTATGTTGAAATGCATTTAATATTGGATTTAAACTTATTTTATTTTTTAGAGCAATTTCAAGATCAATCTCAAATTTTGAAAACATTTCTTTTTTTGGGTAATCATGAAATGAATCAACAATTTCGTCTGCTAATCTAACAAAGCCATATATATTATATATATCTTGTCTTATAGTACTAGATAACATTTTTGTAGCCAATGAAAAAGAAGTACTGTAAGTTTTAGTGACAATTTTACTACAGTTTTTGGAAACTATGTCATATGTATATTTCATTTTTTTTTTTTAAACCCACATTAAAATCTAGATAACTTTTTGAATAAGTTCAGATGTAAGTTTTCCTGATATTAAAGATGGAGGAACTCCTGGACCAGGTACAGTCAATTGCCCCGTAAAATATAAATTTTCAACTTTTTTACTTTTTAATTTAGGTCTCAAAAATGCAGTCTGTAATAGAGTGTTAGCCATTCCGTATGCATTTCCTTTAAACGAGTTGTAATCTCTTTTGAAATCATTAACTCCAAAAGACTCTTTAAATATAATATTATTTTTTACATTTTGATCAGTAACAGTCTCCAATCTATTAATTATTTTTTCAAAATATTCTTCACGAAGCTGTTCAGAATCATCTAAATCTGGAGCTAAAGGAATCAAAAAAATGCCTGCCTCTTTACCAGCTGGTGAGCAAGAATTGTCAGTTATACTAGGAAAACTAGCGTAAAATAGTGGTTTTTCTGGCCATTTTGGAGAGTCGTATATTGCTTCAGCATGTTTGTCGAAATCAACATCAAAAAAAAGAGTGTGATGATCAACGTTCTTTAACTTTTTATCAAATCCAACGTAAAATAACAAAGAAGAAGGGGCAAAGGTTTTATTTTGCCAATAATTTTCAGAGTATTGGCGGTATTTTTTTTCTAGTAATCTTTCCGTATGGTGATAGTCAGCTCCACTTAGAACTAGATCACATTTCATCAATTTTCCATTAACTATAATACCATTTGCTTTGCCATTATCAACACATATAGATTCAACATTAGAACTTGTATTAAATTTTACTCCAAGCTCTTCGGCTAATGTTTTCATTGCTAAAATAACCTGATACATCCCTTTTTTTGGATGAAAAGTTCCAAGACCAAAATCAGCATAATTCATAAAACTGTAAAATGATGGAGTATTTGATGGTTTTGCTCCAAGAAAAAGGACCGGAAATTCTAAAATTTGAGCAAGGCGATTATTTTTAAATCGTTTTCTAACATCTTTTTTAATAGTGCTAAAAAACTGATTTAACTTCAGAATAGTTTTGGGGGTAATTAATTCAAGAGGAGAAATACCTGGGTTATATACAAGGTCTTTGATAGCAATGTCATAATTACTTTTAGCATCAGTTATAAACTTTTTTAGTTCAATTGAACTTCCCTTTTCTTCATTCTCAAACGCTAAATATATTTTTTCTAAGGTATTTTCGATTGTAATAAAATCTTTTTTTCCAAAATATACGCTGTATGCTGGGTTTAACTTTTCAAGAACATAGAAATCTGAAGGTTTTTTTCCAAAATCGCCAAAAAAACGTTCAAAGACGTCAGGCATCCAATACCATGTTGGCCCAATATCGAATGTAAATCCATCTCTTTTGAATTGTCTTGCACGACCACCAACAGTTTTATTTTTTTCAAAAACTTCCACATCTAAACCTGCCTTTGCTAAATAAGATGCAGCTGACAAAGATGAAAACCCCGATCCAATTATGTTTATTTTTTTTCTCATAGGGTACTAAATTAATCAAAACACAATTTAGAAATAGCAACAATCTTAACTTTTACAAATCTTTAACTAAAAAATGTTTTACGAAAAACTTTGAAAAAATGTGCGCACGAGAAGACTCGAACTTCCACGAGAAAAATCTCACTAACCCCTCAAGCTAGCGCGTCTACCAATTCCGCCACGTGCGCCTATGATTTTTTTAAAAAAAAAGCCAAGACGAAGCTTAACTTTTTGTGACTTGGCTGGGGCTCGAACCCAGGACCCTCTCCTTAAAAGGGAGATGCTCTACCAACTGAGCTACCAAGTCATATTGGTATATATATTGCGGGTGCAAAGATAAAACCTTTAATTAATAATACAATCTTTTTTATTCAATATTTTTTCGTTTTTTTGTCTATGTTTAAGAGTTTAAAAATCAAAATAATTCATGATAGTTGTATTATTAGGCTATATGGGATCAGGCAAATCTACTGTTGGGCAAAAATTAGCACAAAGGTTTGATTATAAATTTTTAGATCTTGATTATTATATTCAAAAAAAATTCAAAACTAGAATCCATGATATTTTTAAAAATAAAGGAGAAATATATTTTAGAAAAATTGAAGCTGAATGTGTTAAAGAAATTTGTGAAAACAATATTGATATTGTAATTGCTTTAGGAGGTGGGACTCCATGTTATGGGAATACTCTAGACTACTTACTTAGTAAATCTTCAGTTAACACAATATATCTCAAAGCATCACTTGATAATCTAGTTAAAAGACTAAGCCCTGAAAAAAATAAACGACCTATAATTTCTAATATAGGAGATGAAAATATTAAGGAATTTATCGCAAAACATCTATTTGAGCGATCAGAGTTTTATGATAAAGCTCATTACAAAATAGATACAAATTCTTTAACGTTGAATCAAATAGTTAATCGCATTGAATTATTGTTTAAAGTAAAATGACTCTAGAGTCATTTTTAACAAAACTAACCTCAACGTGTTTATTCAGTGAAGTTGATAGCGATATTCCTTTAAAATCTGCCTTAACTGGGTATTTTTTATGATTTCTATTGACCAAAACAGCTGTTTTAAATTTTTGTAAAGGACTGTCAAGAAAGTGTTTGACTCCATAAATTAATGTTGTTCCCGAATGCAAAACATCATCAATTAAGACTATTGATTTGTTTTTATATTGATCCGGTTTTAAGCTTGTTTTAACTTCATTTATTGGATTTTTTTTATCAATTTCAACTTTACACAACAAAACTTTTATTTTTGAAATTTTTTCTAGTTCATTTTTAATTTTTTTTGAAAGAATAAACCCGTTTTTAAAGATCCCTGCTAGGATAATTTCCTTTTGATCAATATTAGATTCATAAATTTGGTGTGATATCCTACGGATTTTATGTTCAATTTCTAAATTATTTAAAATGCAATTTTTTGACAACGCCATAGTTGTATGTTTTTTTAATTAATATTAAAGTTGCTATTAATAATCCTTTTAGTGGTCTAAATAATCTTCAATGTCTCTTCTGTTTTTCTTTGTTGGCCGACCTTCACCTTTTCTTATGTAATAATCCTTAGCAATTTTTGACATTTCTTTTACTTTATGTTCTGTTATAGGAGTTGTGTCAACTCTATATAAATCAGTTGTTTTAGGGCCAACCCTACTTTTTGGTAGATCTAAAATAGTTAAACTGTAATTTATTTGATTAATTCTTACTGTAATTTTTTCATTTGGATAAACTTCACGACTTGCTTTCACAGCTTTATTTTTGATTTTAACTTGACCTTTTTTACACGCATTTTTGGCTATGGTTCTTGTTTTAAAATACCGTAAACTCCAAAGAAACTTATCAACTCTCATATTTTATTAAAATCTACTAATCGTTTATTAGAAATACTATAATATTGTATCTTGTGCTTGCAAATACAATATTATGAAAATCAAATTTTATATTCTTACTGTTTTCATTTTTAGTTTTATAATTTATTCCTGCGACGAAGAAGAAAGTCAAACACAGTCTGTTCCAGCAAGAGATAGAGCTGAACAACAAGCTGCTGATTTAGATACATTACAAAATTATTTAAATACTCATTATTTTAATTCAGGATATATTAATAACTTATCTTCTTATCCAAGAATTGAGGATATAGAAATAATTGAACTTCTCGAAGGTGATGAATTACCACCCAATACTACACTACTTATAAATGCAGTAGAAGAGAGATACACATCGTATGAAGAAACAAGTTACACCTATTATGTGCTAAATCTTGAAAATGGTCAAGGAGATCAACCTCATTTTAGTGATCAAGTTAGGGTAAACTACGAAGGATTTCTTACCAACGGTACTGTTTTTGATGAATCTGTCACTTCAACCGATATTGATTTAGCTTTTTCAATTGTAGGTTGGAATAGAGTTCTTTCACAATTCAGAACCGCTGAAAGCTACTCGACTAATAATGATGGAACTGTTTCATTTGACAATTATGGCATTGGTGTAATGTTTTTGCCCTCAGGATTATCATATTTTAATAGTGCCGCACCTGGAATTCCATCTTACTCGTGTCTGATATTTAAATTTGAATTACATCAATATAAAGTGATGGATCACGACAATGACTATATTCCTACATACATGGAAGATATTGATGGAGATTTTAATGTTTTAAATGACAATACTGATTCTGATCAATTCAGCGATTTTTCAGATAGCGACGATGATGGAGATGGATATAGTACATTTAGAGAAGTTTATTCGCTTGAATTGACAGATACTTCATTACAAGGTTTAGAAAACCAAATACAGGAATTAGGATCTTTAGCTTCAGATCAATTTTTCACACCAATTGAATTAGAAGATGATGGTCTTTACTCAACTAAATTAATTACATTAGAGGATACTAATGAAAATGGAATTCCTAACTACCTAGACCCAGACGATACAGGTACATTAGATAACTAATATTTAAATTATTTTCTTGAAATTACCTTTTGAACTTTTTTAATAATTGTATCGCTATCAAGTCCATATTTTTTCATTAATTGAGCAGGACTTCCTGATTCTCCAAAGGTATCATTAGTCGCTACAAACTCCTGTGGTACGGGGTTGTTTAATGCTAGGACTCTAGCAATACTTTCTCCAAGGCCACCATAATAATTATGTTCCTCGGCACTAACTAAGCAACCTGTTTTTTCTACAGATTTTAAAATAGCAGATTCGTCAAGAGGTTTTATTGTATGAATATTAATTACTTCAGCTGATATACCCAATGAATTTAATTCTTTAGTTGCCTCAAGTGCTTCCCAAACCAAGTGGCCAGTTGCCGCTATTGTAACATCATTTCCTTCACTAAGTTTAATTGCCTTACCAATTTCAAAAATTTTATTTTCAGGGGTGAAGACAGGAACTGATGGACGTCCAAAGCGAAGATATACAGGTCCATAATGATTAGCTACAGCTATTGTTGCAGCTTTAGTTTGGTTATAATCACAGGGATTAATGACAACCATACCAGGGAGCATTTTCATTAACCCAATATCTTCTAAAATTTGATGAGTTGCACCATCCTCACCAAGTGTGACTCCTGCATGAGATGCACAAATTTTTACATTTTTTCCTGAATAAGCTATAGATTGTCTAATTTGATCGTAGACTCGACCAGTAGAAAAATTTGCAAATGTTCCTGTAAATGGTATTTTTCCACCTATAGTTAGACCAGCAGCAATACCCATCATATTTGCCTCCGCTATTCCGATTTGAAAAAAACGTTCTGGATTTTCTTTTTCAAATTGATTCATTTTTAATGATCCTGTTAGGTCTGCACATAGTGCAACAACATCTTTGTTTTTACGCCCTAGTTCAGTTAACCCAGCTCCAAAACCACTTCTTGTATCTTTTTTTTCTGTATATGTGTAAGTTTTCATTTTAATTGGTTTTGAAATTAATAATCTCCTAAAGTTTCAGGGTTTTGGCTTAGAGCAATTTTTAATTGTTCATCGTTTGGGGCTTTTCCGTGCCAAGCGTGTGTATGCATCATAAAATCTACTCCATTACCCATCATTGTTTTTAATAATACACAAACTGGAACTCCTTTGCCAGTAGCAGATTTGGCAACTTTCATTCCTTCCAATATAGATTCTAAATCGTTTCCATTTTCTATTTCAACTACTTTCCAATCAAAAGCTTCAAATTTCGATTTAATATTTCCCATATTTAAAACATCATCGGTTGGACCGTCAATTTGTTTTCCGTTAAGGTCGATTGTACAAATTATATTATCAATTTTATTTGAGCTTGCATACATAATAGCTTCCCAATTTTGACCTTCTTGTAATTCTCCATCACCATGCAAACTGTAAACAAGGTTTATATCATTATTTAATTTTTTTGTCAAAGCCGCACCAACAGCAACTGACATGCCTTGACCTAGCGAGCCAGATGCAATTCTTACACCAGGTAATCCTTCGTGAGTAGTAGGGTGACCTTGTAGCCTAGAATCCAAAAGTCTAAAAGTATTGAGCTCCTCAATTGGAAAGTACCCACTTCTGGCTAATACGCTGTAAAATACAGGAGAAATGTGTCCATTTGATAGAAAAAATAAATCTTCATTTATACCATCCATTTCAAATTGTTTTTTTGTAGTCAAGATTTCAGAGTATAAAGCTACCAGGAACTCAGTACACCCTAACGATCCTCCCGGATGCCCAGAATTTACTTTGTGAACCATTCGCAGAATATCACGGCGAACCTGTATTATTAAATTATTGAGTTGAGTAATAGACATTTTAAGTGAAATTAAATTAGATCAAAAATAAATTTAATTTTTTACCGTCAAAATATTTATACTGCTAACTTATTATAAATTAACTAACAATTTTTTAACCTTTAATATCAATTGTAAATTGAGCATTAATTTAATTTTATTAAACTAACTTTGTTTTAAATTACTTAATATATTGAAATTCTCCTTAGAAATAGCCGACAGAAATACCAAAGCTCGTGCTGGATACATAACAACTGATCACGGAGTAATTGAAACTCCAATCTTTATGCCTGTTGGAACATCTGCTACTGTTAAGGGTGTTCATCAAAGAGAGTTAAAAAATGATATTAATCCTGACATTATATTGGGTAACACATATCATTTATTTTTGAGGCCACAAATACATATTATTGAAAAAGCTGGTGGTCTGCATAAATTCATGAATTGGAATAGAAATATTTTAACTGATTCTGGTGGTTATCAGGTTTATTCATTATCGGCAAATAGAAAAATAAAAGAAGAAGGGGTTAAGTTTAGAAGTCATATTGATGGTAGTTATCATTTTTTCACCCCTGAAAATGTAATGGAAATTCAGCGAAATATCGGTGCTGATATAATTATGGCTTTTGATGAATGTACGCCTTATCCATGTGATTATGATTACGCGAAACGATCAATGCAAATGACCCATAGGTGGCTAGATCGAAGTTTAAAGCATTTAAAAAAAATACCTGTTAAATATGGATATTCTCAAGCTTTTTTCCCTATTGTTCAAGGGAGTATTTATAAAGATTTGCGTAAACAATCTGCTGAATATATTGCAAATTCAAATGCTCTAGGTAATGCTATTGGAGGTTTATCCGTTGGTGAACCTGCAGAAGAAATGTATGCAATGACAGATGCAGTTTGTGAAATTTTACCAGTTGATAAACCACGGTATTTGATGGGTGTAGGTACTCCAATTAATATTTTAGAGAATATAGCTTTAGGAATTGATATGTTTGACTGTGTGATGCCAACAAGAAATGCTAGAAATGGTATGTTATTCACAGCAAATGGAAGTATAAACATAAGAAATAAGAAGTGGAGTGAAGATTTCTCACCAATTGATAAAATGAACATAACATGGGTAGACACGGAATATTCTAAAGCCTATTTAAGACATTTATTTACAATAAACGAATTACTAGGTAAACAAATTGCAACTATTCATAACTTAGGATTTTATATGTGGTTGGTAAGAGAGGCAAGAAAGCGTATTTTAGCAGGTGATTTTAAGTCATGGAAAACAAAAATGATCAAAAAGATGAATAAGAGATTATAAAATGAAAATTTTTGATTGGTATATTTTAAAGAGATATTTATTTACATTTTTTTTGATGTTATTGTTATTTATCCCAATTGGGATAACTGTTAATTTGGCTGAAAAAATTGATAGAATTCTAGAGAATAAGGTCCCATTTGAAGAAGTCGCAGCTTATTATTTTGACTTTACCATATATTTTGCAAATCTTTTATTTCCACTTTTTTTATTTCTATCCGTTATTTGGTTTACATCAAAGTTGGCTAATAATACAGAGGTTGTAGCATTTTTAAGTTCAGGGGTGTCATTTTTAAGATTTTTAAGACCATATTTTATCGGAGGAACTGTCGTAGCTATAGTTGCTCTTTTTCTAGGGATGTATTGGGCTCCAAAAGCTAGTAAAGGATTTAATGAGTTTACTTACAGATATTTGAAAAATAAAAAAATTGTTGAAACTCAATTTATTCACCAACAAATAAATAATAATGAATATATATATGTAAGTAATTTTGATACCAAGTCCATGCGCGGTAATAATTTTACACTTGAACATTTTGATGGTAATGAATTGAAATATAAGATACATGCCTCAGCAATAAGATTTAATGAAAAAGACAGTTTATATTCATTATCAAATTTCTATTTGAGGTATCTAGGCCAGTCTAATGATTCAATTATCTACCGCAGAAAAATTGATACGTTACTAGCTTTTGATCTTTTAGATTTAACCCCACCAAATTATGTTGCAGAAACTCTAAATGTTAATGAGCTATCAGCATTTATTGATAGGGAGGAGTCACGTGGCTCTTCAAATATTAACAGGTATAAAGTTGTGCAATATAAAAAATGGAGTCTGCCTGTTTCAGTATACATTCTAACCATAATTGCTGTTGCTGTTTCATCTAAAAAGCGCCGAGGGGGCATGGGTGTAAATCTGGCTTTTGGAATTATTATTGCTATGATATATGTCTTTTTCGATAAAGTTTTCGGAGTCATGGCTGAGCAGTCTGATTTCTCACCAATTATAGCAGTTTGGTTTCCAAATTTTATTTTTGGTGTTCTTGCTATTTATCTTTTGCATAATGCTAGGCGTTAAATTAAAAAATCAATTACACCTTCATATACTTGTTTTTATAGCAGGTTTCACAGCAATTTTAGGGGAGTTAATTACAATTCAGGCAATTCCATTAGTTTGGTTTAGAATGACAATGGCTGGAGTATTAATTTTAATTTTTATAAAAATTAAAAAAGTCCCTACAGATGTCCCTTTTAAAGTTAAAATCAGGTTTTTTTTAGCGGGTATTGTTATTGCATTGCATTGGATTACTTTTTTTGCAGCCATTAAAGCGGCTAATATTTCTGTTACACTTGCAATGTTTTCAACAGGTGCTTTTTTTGCATCCTTGATTGAACCTCTAATCTACAAAAGAAAAATTATAAAATATGAGATTTTTTTTGGTATAATCGTTATGGCGGGTGTTGTTATGATTATGCAAATAGAGGGTGAATATTTTTATGGAATTATTCTTGGGATTATATCTGCTTTTTTATCTTCACTTTTTGCAGTTATTAATGGAAGATTTGCTCAGTCTTATGATGCATCAACAATTTCATTTTATGAGTTCATAAGTGGAGTTTTATTTATTTCCATTTTTCTATTATTTGATTATGAACAGGGGTTTTCATTATCCTTTTTTAATATATCATTTAATGATTTTATTTATTTATTTATTTTATCATCGATTTGTACAGCCTATGCATTCATTGCCTCTGTTCATGTCATGAAACATATTACTCCATACTCTGTTGTTTTAACTTATAATTTAGAGCCTATTTATGGAATTGTTTTGGCTATAATTATCTTTCCATCAAAGGAAAAAATGCCCCTAACTTTTTATATAGGTTGTTTTTTGATTATTTCTACTGTTTTTTTTAATGCAATTATTAAGCATAAAAGCAGAAAAAATAACTTTTAAAATCAAGCAAAAATTATAAAGTTTATATATTTGTAAATGTAACCAACTTGAATGTTTGTATGGAATATCTAGAATTTGAATTACCCATAAAAGAGTTAGAAGATCAGCTTCAAAAATGTCAAATTATTGGTGATGAAAGTCAAGTTGACGTTACAGAGGCTTGTAAGCAGATTCAGAAAAAATTAGAATCAACAAAAAAAGAAATTTACAAGAATTTAACTCCTTGGCAAAGAGTACAACTTTCACGTCATCCCAATAGACCCTATACTTTAGATTATATAAAGGCAATTTTTAAGGATACTTTTTTGGAACTTCACGGAGACCGTAATTTTAAAGATGATAAGGCTATGATTGGAGGATTAGGTAAAATTGATGATCAAAGCTTTATGTTTATCGGTCAACAAAAAGGTTATAATACAAAGACTCGTCAGTATCGTAATTTTGGAATGGCAAATCCTGAAGGTTATAGAAAGGCATTGCGTTTAATGAAATCAGCTGAAAAATTTGGAATTCCTGTAGTAACCTTAATTGATACTCCTGGTGCATATCCTGGGTTGGAGGCTGAAGAACGTGGGCAAGGAGAAGCTATTGCAAGGAATATATTAGAAATGACTCGCCTTAAAGTGCCTATTATTACTGTTATTATTGGCGAAGGTGCTTCTGGGGGTGCTTTAGGTATAGGAGTTGGAGATCGTGTACTTATGCTTGAAAATACCTGGTATTCAGTTATATCGCCAGAGTCTTGTTCGTCAATTTTATGGCGAAGTTGGGAATTTAAAGAGCAAGCAGCTGAAGCTTTAAAATTGACTGCTAAAGACATGAAGAAGATGAATCTTGTAGACGAAATCATTAAAGAACCTTTAGGTGGTGCTCACAAAAATCCGCAAAAGACTTATTTAACTACTCAGGACGCAATATTGAAATATTACAAAGAATTGAAAAACTTATCACCAAAAGATCTAGTTGAAAAACGTATGAATAAATACGCTCAAATGGGTGTTTTTAAAGATTAACATAATTATAATTGAAATTATGTAATATTTTTAGTGTTTGTTATATTTTTTCTTTGTTTATCAACAATTTTTTTTAATTATTAACACTTTTTTTGTTAAGTTATATTTTTATATTTATTGTTAGTGATTTTAAATTTTATGTACATTGGTATTTATGAAAAAACCAGAGCTTTATTCAAATTTTAAACAAAATAGATCAAGTAATGTAATTAGCCTTGAAAAAGGTAAAATTCCTCCTCAAGCGGTTGATCTTGAAGAGGTTGTCCTTGGTGCTATGATGATTGACAAGAAAGGAGTTGATGAGGTTATAGATATCTTAAGTATCGACTCATTTTACAAAGACTCTCATCAGTATATATTTGAAGCCATATTACAACTTTTTGAGGGAAGTCAACCTATTGATTTATTGACTGTATCACAACAACTCAGAAAAAATCAAAAGCTTGATATTGTTGGGGGGGATTTTTATTTAATAAGTTTAACTCAAAAGGTTTCTTCATCTGCTCATATAGAATTTCATGCGAGAATTATTCTACAAAAATTTATTCAACGCAGCTTAATCAAAATATCAAACGAAATTATAGAGGATTCTTTTGATGAAACAAAGGATGTATTTGACTTATTGGATAAGGCTGAATCAAAATTGTATGATGTAACTCAAGGTAATATTAAGAAGTCCACCGAAACGGCTCAAGATTTAGTTTTTCAAGCCAAGAAAAAAATTGAGGAAATTTCTAATAAAGAAGGATTAAGTGGTATTCCTTCAGGATTTGATAAGGTTGATAAAATAACTTCGGGATGGCAGGAAAGTGATTTAATAATCGTTGCTGCAAGACCAGGTATGGGAAAAACAGCGCTTACATTATCAATGGCTAGAAATATTTCTGTCAATCAAAATATTCCAGTTGCCTTTTTTTCTCTTGAAATGTCCTCGGTACAATTAATTACTAGATTAATTTCATCAGAAACTGGGCTCAGTTCAGATAAACTTAGAACAGGAAGGCTTGAAAAGCACGAATGGGAGCAACTTAACGTTAAAGTGAAATCTTTAGAGAAAGCTCCGCTATATATAGACGATACACCCTCTTTATCAATTTTTGACCTTCGGGCTAAAGCAAGGCGTTTGGCATCTCAAAACGGAATTAAACTAATAGTTGTAGACTATCTTCAATTAATGACTGCAGGGACTAGTCAAAAATCTGGTAATCGTGAACAAGAAATTTCAATGATTTCAAGAAATTTAAAAGCTCTTGCTAAAGAACTAAGTATACCCGTAATAGCATTATCACAATTGTCAAGAGCTGTTGAGACTAGGGGAGGAAGTAAACGTCCATTACTTTCTGATTTAAGAGAATCTGGTGCAATTGAACAAGATGCTGATATTGTTTCTTTTATATATAGACCTGAATATTACAAAATTGATGAATGGGACGATGAAGACCATACTCCATGCGAGGGTCAAGCGGAATTTATAATTGCAAAACATAGAAACGGGGGTCTTGATAATATCAGACTTAAATTTATTGGTCACTTAGGTAAATTTGATAATCTTGAAAATTTCGATTCACCTTTTGATGCTGAATTCCACTCCAAGATGAATGCTGCAGCTAACGATGATACTTTTTCAGACGATAGTTCAATTCAAATAGATCCCAACGATGCTTTTGGATCAGATCAGCAAGACACACCATATTAAAAAAGATCAAATAATTTTTAATGCGCCTTAAACTTGTTTTAATATACTTTTTTGTTAGTATTTCAATTAGAGCTTTTGCGAGTTATATTTTAATTCCAATGGATGCTAATTACCAAAATGATCATTTAAAATCTTATGGAATCGCCTATTGGGTATTAAATCAAAATCAAAATATTAAATGGTTATTAAATTACAGAGGAGGAGCTTTTTTAATTCCTAATTCTAGTCTGATAGCTAAAGAATGTCAAATAAGAGGAGTTTCATATGAAATAATTACTGATTCAAAAGTAAATGAAATTTTAAGTCAAATCAATAGTCCAAGTCAAAACATGGAAGCTGTAATTTTAGAAAAAGCCCCAAAAATTGCTGTTTATTCACCAAGTGGCAAACAGCCTTGGGACGATGCTGTAACATTAGTGTTATCCTATGCTGAAATTCCCTACGATTTGATTTATGATGAAGAGGTTCTTAATGATGGTCTTCTTGTCTACGATTGGCTACACCTTCATCACGAGGATTTTACTGGACAATATGGTAAGTTTTACAGGGCTTATAAAAATGCAGCGTGGTATATTAAACAAAAAAAAGAAGCTGAAAAATTGGCACAAAAACTAGGCTATGATAAAGTGTCAAAGCAAAAATTAGCTGTGGCTCAAAAAATCAAGGATTATGTTTTAGGTGGTGGTTTTATGTTTGCCATGTGTAGCGCAACTGATAGTTTTGATATTGCATTATCTTCTCAAGAAATTGATATTTGTGAGCCTATGTTCGATGGAGATCAAACCACTCCAAATTATCAATCCAAACTTGATTTTTCAAAAACTTTTGCTTTTAAAGAATTCATTTTAGAACGTGATCCCAATGTGTATGAATTTTCATCAATTGATTTGACTTCAACTAGAAAAGTAAGCAAGGATTCTGACTATTTTGTTTTGATGGATTATTCCGCAAAATGGGATCCAATACCAACAATGCTAAACCAAAATCATACTGCAATAGTTAAAGGTTTTATGGGGCAAACTACAGCATTTAATCCAAATCAAATTAAAAGTAATATAATGGTATTAGGGAAAAATAAAATAAATGGTGAAGCAAGGTATATTCACGGAATAAAAGGTAAAGGTTTTTTTACATTTTATGGAGGCCATGACCCTGAAGATTATACGCATAGGGTCGGGGATCCAAAAACAGAACTGGAATTGCATCCAACCTCACCCGGCTATCGCTTGATACTCAACAATGTATTATTCCCAGCGGCAAAAAAGAGAAAGCAAAAAACTTAGAGTTATTTATCATACAAAAAAAGCCTGTTCATTTGAACGGGCTTTTTTGTAGCAAATAATAACTTATTATTAAGGCAGTTGCCTTATTTTACTTTATTTAAGATGGCCTCAAAAGCTTTGGGGTCATTCATTGCTAAATCAGCTAAAACCTTACGGTTTAAGTTGATATTGTTAGCTTTTAGTTTCCCCATAAATTGAGAATAAGACATTCCATATTGTCTGGCACCGGCGTTAATACGCACAATCCAAAGGGCTCGAAATGTTCTTTTTTTGTTTCTTCGATCTCTGTATGCATAAAGCATGGCTTTGTCCACAGCATTTTTTGCAACGGTCCATACATTTTTGCGGCGCCCAAAATAGCCTTTGGCTTGTTTTAGGACTTTTTTTCTGCGGGCTCTTTTGGCCACTGAATTTACTGATCTTGGCATATTGTTTGTTTTTTGTAGTTGGCGCCCCGAACTTATTTTCAGGATCTTTTATTGGCCAAACTCCATGGTTAAAATTAAGTTACCTTAGTTTGCATTTACTTTAAACGCAACTGTTGTTTGATATTGGCCTCATCACTTTCGTGTACCAAAGTACTGTGGGTGAGGGCAAGCTTACGTTTTTTAGACTTCTTCGTTAGAATGTGGCTTTTGAACGCATGCTTTCTTTTGATTTTACCAGAGCCTGTCACTTTAAAGCGTTTTTTGGCACTGGATTTCGTTTTCATTTTTGGCATGTTCTGCAGTTTATATAATTATTCGCTATTATTATTTTTTAATTGGCGAGATGAACATAATCATCCGCTTTCCTTCCAGTTTAGGCATCTGCTCTACTTTTCCAAGTTTTTCCAGGTCTTGTGCTAAACGAAGCAACAAAATTTGTCCTTTCTCCTTGAAGATTATAGAACGCCCCTTAAAAAATACAAATGCTTTTAATTTTGCCCCTTCTTTCAAAAACTTTTCAGCGTGTTTTTTCTTGAAGTTGTAATCATGATCATCTGTATTGGGACCAAAACGTATTTCTTTTACCACGACCTTAGCAGCCTTGGATTTTAATATTTTTTCACGTTTCTTTTGCTCATAAAGAAACTTTTTGTAATCCATAACCTTGCAAACAGGGGGTACAGCTTTAGGTGAAATTTCCACCAAATCGAGATCTTGTTCGTTGGCAATAGCCAGTGCTTGTGACAGCTTGTAAACTCCAATCTCTACATTGTCTCCTACAAGACGCAACTCTTCAGCTGTAATTTTTCTATTAATTCGGTGTTTGTCTTGTCGAATGACCCGCATTGGGCCCCTGCTTCTTCTTCTACGTATTGCTATGGCGTTGTGTTTTTAATTATACTTAAAATTGTTTTAATGTTTTAGCTATTTCAGCTTCAATTATTTCTTTAAAGGCTTCAATACTGAGACTTCCTAAGTCGTCTCCTCCGTGTTGTCGCACAGATATTGTAGCTGATTCTTTTTCTTGTTCCCCGACTACAATCATGTAAGGTATTTTTTTAACTTCGGCATCCCGAATTTTTTTACCCATGGTTTCATTCCTGTCGTCAATGAGGGCGCGAATTTCGTTATTTTCTAACAAATTTAAAACTTTTTGGGCGTATTTCTCATATTTTTCGCTGATGGTAAGAATAATAACTTGCTGTGGCATCAGCCAAAGCGGAAAGTTTCCAGCAGTGTGTTCAAGCAGTATTGCGACGAAACGCTCCATGCTTCCAAAGGGTGCTCTGTGAATCATGACAGGTCGATGCGATTCATTGTCAGCACCTTTATATGTTAAATCAAAACGCTCCGGTAAATTGTAATCCACTTGAATGGTGCCAAGTTGCCAACTTCTGCCAAGGGCATCCTTGACCATAAAATCTAATTTTGGACCATAAAAAGCGGCTTCACCAGTCTCAATTACATAATCCAAACCTTTTTCTTCAGCAGCATTGATTATGGCTTGCTCCGCTCTGTCCCAATTATCAACGGATCCAATGTATTTCTGAGGTGTTTCAGGGTCACGTAGCGACACTTGGGCTGTAAAGTTTTCAAACCCTAAGGACTTGAATACATACAATACCAGATCAATAACATTTTTAAATTCTTCGTTTAATTGTCCCGGAGTACAAAAAATATGGGCATCGTCTTGAGTGAATCCACGAACACGCGTCAGTCCATGCAACTCTCCACTTTGTTCATATCTGTAAACTGTTCCAAATTCAGCATAACGTTTGGGCAGTTCTTTATAACTGTATGGCTTAAAATTGTAGATTTCACAGTGGTGGGGGCAGTTCATCGGTTTTAGTAAAAATTCCTCTTCTGCTTTTGGAGTTTTAATCGGTTTAAAGCTATCTTCACCATATTTTTCATAGTGCCCAGATGTAATATACAATTCCTTTTGGCCAATGTGTGGGGTTGATACCATTTCGTATCCTGCTTTCACTTGTGCTTTTTTGAGGAAATCCTCTAAGCGAGAACGCAAGGCAGAGCCATTGGGTAACCAAAGCGGAAGTCCTTGTCCAACCCTCTTAGAAAACATAAACAATTCTAACTGCTTCCCTAATCTACGGTGGTCTCGTTTTTTAGCTTCTTCTAATAGTTTTAAATATTCTTTTAAATCTTTTTGTTTCGGAAAAGAAATCCCATAGACACGTGTCAGTTGTTTGTTATTTTCGTCACCACGCCAGTAGGCGCCAGCAACACTTAATAGTTTTACAGCCTTGATGATTCCTGTATTAGGGATGTGCCCTCCACGACATAAGTCAGTAAACGAAGCATGATCACAAAAGGTGATGTCTCCATCCTTAAGATTTTCAATTAATTCTAACTTGTAGTTGTTATTTTCTTCTTTATATTTTTTTAAAGCATCATTTTTCGAAACACTACGAATGCGAAAACTATGTTTTCCTCTTGCTATTTCAAGCATTTTATCCTCAATAGCTCCAAAATCATTTTCTGATAAAATATGTTCAGCTAAATCTACATCATAGTAAAATCCGTTCTCAATAGCGGGTCCTATAGATAGTTTAACGCCTGGGTAGAGTTCTTCCAATGCTTGCGCTAAAACGTGGGATGAAGAATGCCAGAAGGCCTTTTTTCCATCCTTGTCCTTCCATGTAAATAAAATTAAATTGCCATCAGTCCTAAGTAGGGTGGTAGTTTCAACCACAATGTCGTTAAAGCGTGCAGAAATCACATTGCGCGCAAATCCTTCGCTAATATCTTTGGCAACATCCATAACAGTCAATGCTTCATTGTAAGCGCGAATACTGCCGTCTGGGAGTGTTATATTTATCATAGTTGTATTATATACAGTGAGCAAATATAAGTTTATATCCTTTTTAAAACAATATTGTTTTTATGTTCTATAACTTTTAATTCTTGAGACTTAAAAAACAACCAATATAAACACTTGGTTTTGAGTACATTATTTTAACAATGATTTTTTTCGATAGCTGGACTACAAAGGCGTAAAAAAAGCTTTTATTTTTTTAAAAATTAATAGATTTAGGGTTGTAAGTAAAGAAAAAGGGTTTTATATTTGCACCCGCTTGGTGCTTAACTGCTCGAATAATTAGCGAAAAGTTCATTAAAACTCCGAAAGTAATTTTTTTTTAAAAATAAATCGAAAAGCTTTGGGTGGTTAAAAAAAGGGTTATATATTTGCACCCGCTCTGAGATACAGTGCGAAATAAATAGAAAAAATTAAGTTCATTAAACATATTGATTGACAGCGTAAAAATAAATTGGAAACAATTTATTTAAATGAGAATAAACCATTTTGAATCCCTGATTAATATCCTTTAGTTGTTATTAGAATTAGTTCTATTTTTAGAGCTTAAAAAATAACGATGAAGAGTTTGATCCTGGCTCAGGATGAACGCTAGCGGCAGGCCTAACACATGCAAGTCGAGGGGTAACATAGAAAAGCTTGCTTTTTTGATGACGACCGGCGCACGGGTGCGTAACGCGTATACAATCTGCCTTATACTGGGGTATAGCCTTTAGAAATGAAGATTAACCCCCCATAGTCTCTTTAAATGGCATCATTTTAAGAGTAAAGGTTACGGTATGAGATGAGTATGCGTTCTATTAGTTTGTTGGTGAGGTAATGGCTCACCAAGACTACGATAGATAGGGGCCCTGAGAGGGGGATCCCCCACACTGGTACTGAGACACGGACCAGACTCCTACGGGAGGCAGCAGTGAGGAATATTGGACAATGGAGGAAACTCTGATCCAGCCATGCCGCGTGCAGGAAGACTGCCC
>Ga0209503_10000188_pt1 | contig 43179 bp, 39 predicted proteins | sample SouAtlMetagenome_2_FD_187448 | JGI IMG/M metagenome (GOLD analysis project Ga0209503, IMG submission 187448) | Marine eukaryotic phytoplankton communities from Atlantic Ocean - South Atlantic ANT15 Metagenome (SPAdes) (version 2) | ecosystem: Environmental > Aquatic > Marine > Oceanic | place...
ACGTAAAGAGATCCGTCAAGGTATCGCCTGCGTTAAGCACCAAAACATGGCTGGTTCTGACATGGGTGATGATCACAAAGAATACTTCTCTGGTGATGCCGCACTGAAAGCGTCTGGTAAAGACAATACGATGAACCAGTTCTAAAAAATAACCGGTTTTACTAACCAAAAAAGGGATGCTCACAAGCATCCCTTTTTACGTTTGGGTCATATGGAATTTATTTATTTGAATGACTAACAAGCTCGACAAGCATTAAGCGAAAATATAGTAGCCGTTAAAACGTAACAAGGTTGCGCAATACAACATGTGCTTCTTGGCATTCATCGACAGGCGATTTGATATCGGCAAGGGCGCTAGCGGCCGTTACTGGCATCGCTTCTTGCACAACTGCTTCACTGTAATCATCACGCGGCATTTTGAGATAAATAGGCTGGCCTGTTAAACGCATATAAATGTGTTCATTATCATGTACCACACCCACGTAAGGTGCCTCTTGTAGCTCAACAGATGAGCCTTTATGGGTAGAAACAAACCCATGAAAACACCCAGTCGACGGCATTGGGCTTTGACCGTTGCCTGCTGCTGTGGGGCTTTGTACTTGCGTGGGGTCATCACCTTGCAATATGGCATCTTGCAAAGCAATAGCTTCTTGTTGCGCGCTCGGTTCGTCTTTTAAAAAAGCAATTTCAAAATTATTATCGCTGTTAAGCATCCAACCAACAGAAACTGCCGTTACAGCTAATATCGATATGCCTTTTACTGCGTCATTCATGTCGCGCCCATGTTGTTATTACATTACTCAATTATGATTGATCAACTTATACTACTCAATTGTACTGCAGGACAGTGTGCAACGCTTTCTATCGCTTTTGGCCAGCTAAGTAAAACCACGAATCTAAAACCGTATCGGGATTAAGTGAAACACTGTCGATGCCCTGCTCCATTAACCAACGAGCAAAATCCGGATGGTCAGATGGGCCTTGCCCACAAATACCAATGTATTTACCTTGTTCCTTGCAGGCCTTTATAGCCATACTCAGCAGCATTTTAACGGCCTCGTTACGTTCGTCAAATAAGTGAGCGATAACGCCCGAGTCGCGATCCAAGCCTAATGTCAGCTGGGTGAGATCATTTGAGCCAATTGAAAAGCCATCAAAAAACTGTAAAAACTGGTCAGCTAATAAAGCATTTGAGGGGATCTCACACATCATTATCAAGCGTAATTCGTTTTCACCTCTGACTAGTCCATTGGCAGCTAGCATTTCACTTACCTGCTTAGCCTCACCGACAGTACGGACAAACGGCACCATAATTTCCACGTTTGTGAGCTTCATCTCATCACGTACTTTCTTTAATGCTCGGCACTCTAAATCAAAACAATCTTTAAAAGAGTCACTGATATAACGTGCGGCACCACGAAAACCCAGCATAGGGTTTTCTTCATGAGGCTCGTATTGATCTCCGCCTATAAGATGGCCATATTCATTAGATTTGAAGTCCGACATCCGGACAATGACTTTTTTGGGGTAAAAGGCCGCAGCAAGCGTAGCGATACCTTCCACTAATTTTTCTACATAAAAATCGATTGGGCCTGCATATCCTGCACTGCGACGCTCAATAATCGTACGAATAGCGGGCGGCTGATCATCAATATTTAGTAACGCTTTAGGGTGCACGCCGATCATACGGTTAATAATAAACTCTAAACGCGCCAGCCCCACACCAGCATTGGGCAGTGATTGGAAATCAAAAGCACGGTCGGGGTTACCAACATTCATCATAATCTGAAACGGAATAGAAGGCATTGAGTCAACACTATTGGTTTGATGCTCAAAGTTAAGCGCCCCTTCGTATGCTCTTCCTGTATCCCCTTCAGCACAAGATACAGTAATAACCTGACCATCAGATAACCGTTCAGTAGCATCACCGCAACCCACAATAGCAGGGATACCTAGTTCACGCGCAATAATAGCTGCATGACAGGTTCGACCGCCTCTATTGGTCACAATAGCCGATGCCCTCTTCATTACAGGCTCCCAGTCGGGATCCGTCATATCAGTGACTAATACATCGCCCGGCTGCACTTTCTCCATTTCATTTATACTCGACACCAACCGGACAGGCCCTGATCCAATACGATGCCCTATCGACCTTCCCTCAATGAGGACCTTACCTTTTTCTTTGAGTAAATAGCGCTCCATAACATTAGTGTTATCTCGACTACGCACAGTTTCTGGGCGGGCTTGTACGACATAAAGCTCACCATCGTCTCCGTCTTTGGCCCACTCGATATCCATAGGTCGGCCATAATGCTGTTCGATCACTACAGCTATTTTAGCCAGTGCTTGAACATCACTATCGTTAATGCAAAAACGGTTGCGTTCTGCAGCAGGCACTTTGACTGTTGAGACTGCGTTTTTTGTTGAGCCTTCTTCTTGGTAAACCATTTTGATGGCTTTCGAACCTAAGGTACGGCGAAGTATAGCTGGAGCGTCTTGTTTTAACGTTGGCTTATAGACATAAAATTCATCGGGGTTTACCGCACCTTGAACGACCGTTTCACCTAACCCGTAAGCTGCTGTTATGAATACAACGTGGTTAAACCCCGACTCTGTATCCATAGTAAACATCACACCGGAAGCAGCCGTTTCGCTACGTACCATGCGCTGAATACCAGCCGATAGAGCGACTTCGTTGTGCTCAAAATTATGGTGCACCCGATAAGAAATAGCGCGATCGTTATACAAGGACGCAAAAACTTCTTTAATTGCCTGCTTGATGTTGGCCAGGCCACGTATGTTTAGAAAGGTTTCTTGTTGACCGGCAAAAGACGCTTCAGGTAAGTCTTCAGCGGTGGCAGAAGAACGTACAGCAAAAGCCATGGTCTCATCACCGGACGCCATTTCTTGGTAGGCATGGTCAATAGCTGCATTCAAGTCGGGTTGCAGTTGGCTGTCTAAAATCCATTGACGTATCTGTTTACCCGTTTCGGCTAGGGCAACTACATCATCGGTGTCTAAAGAAGAGAGCAGATCATCAATTTTATTTTTTAGATTACCAGCATTTAAAAAATCACGAAAAGCTTGTGCTGTGGTTGCATATCCGCCCGGTACTTTGATGCCTGCCGTACTTAACTGGCTGATCATTTCACCAAGCGATGCATTTTTACCGCCCACTTTTTCTACATCAGACATTCCAACCTGATCTAGACGCAAAACATAATCTTGCAAAGCTTTCTCTCCTACTACCGAAAGGCGTGCTCTTATTTTAAGGATGCGCACGTATATAGAGAACATAGGATACTGCAATTTGCTGCGAAATAGAAAAATTACACAAGCAAATCGGCCAACCCCAACCAGTCCGAAGCTATCATTAGCAACATTTTAATGTTCAGAAACCTAACAGACTAACATGACGTTTGATTGATAAAATCGTTAAATAAAATTTCTAAATGATCTGCATGCTGATCACACTGTGTGCACCGCATCAAACAAATCGCCGCTTCCACCGTGCATAACCCACCCTCAACTTGGTTACGACGAAGATGAAACTTAGATGGCTCGCTTTCTGGTAGTGCCACTCTAGGCAATTTTTGCAGATAAGCGCTACGGTTCATTATTTTACGAGCTTCTTGCCATGTGCTATCGATAACGATGAAATGGTCAAAGCTCTGAATCTCCTGGCCATTATCTACTCGCTCCGAAGTGAGTTGATCCGCCACATTGGGCAAGTCAGGGTATAAAATAGCAACCCTTTGGTTTTCAATCAGTTTTAACAACCACGGGTCCGGTAGCGTTCTTTTCCATATGACTCTTCGCGATACCCATGCGGGTAACTGCAGTAGCAACTGCCCGGTATTTGTTTTTTTTGTGAGCTCTCTTTCGTGCGTTAACGCAATTATCAATGGTTCAGACTGTCGGGGTATATGACTCATTTGCTATAGTCGTGCCAGAAGAGGATTGAAACAACATATGAAACGAACGGCATTTTTTATTTCCGATGGTACAGGCATTACAGCAGAAGCGTTGGGTAACAGTTTACTGGCTCAATTCGCGGATATTGTTTTTGAACGTATTACTTTACCCTACATTGACTCTATTGAAAAAGCACATGACGTGGTAACCGCCGTCCGCGAAGCCCACATTAAAGATGGTACTAAGCCGATACTCATTGATACCATCGTGGATGAGAATATACGGCAACTTATCAGCCAAAGTGAAGCGATTAAAATAGATATTTTTTCTACTTTTATCAAACCCTTAGAGAGTGAACTTGGCATCAAGTCTAGATACTCTGTTGGCCAGTCTCACGGCATTGTAGAATCTCAGCGTTATAAAAATAGAATAGAATCCGTTAACTTCGCGTTAGATAACGATGACGGAATGCGTACCCGACATTACGATGAAGCCGATATTATTCTCGTTGGTGTTTCCCGCTGCGGGAAAACGCCTACCTGCCTTTATATGGCTTTACAGTTTGGTGTGCGTGCTGCTAATTACCCACTCACCGAAGATGACCTAGAAAGCAATGGCCTGCCTAGCTGCTTAAAGCCTTATCAAAATAAGCTGTATGGCCTAACTATCGACCCATTTCAGCTAGCAGCCATAAGGCATGAGCGCCGCGCTAATAGCCGTTATGCTTCACTCACGCAATGCGAAACAGAAGTTGTATTTGGTGAGCAGTTATTTAAATCTTTAAAAATTCCTTTTATCAATACAACTACATTCTCAATAGAAGAAATCTCGACGCGCATCATGGCTGATCGCGGCCTAAAGCGTCGAATTAATTAAACATCAGTTTAAATCAACTCAAGATTTACGCACCCAGCCCGCTAACTCAATAACAGCAAACATCTGTCTATCTACTATAGTGATGTAAGTATGGAGTTACCGGGCCTCTTCAAAATCATAATGATCCTTCCCGGAACTCATCTATTTGTCCGGAGATTTTTGTGATCGATACAGTCGTCAAATATTGTCTTAAACATACATGGCATGTGGTAATCCTTGCGATTGGGGTTACCCTAATCGCGGGGTTTGGTGCCTCTAAACTTGTTTTCAAAAGCGATTATCGTGTCTTTTTTAGTCCAGACAATCCCGAATTAAAGACTTTTGAGGCTATGCAAAAAATTTACAGCAAAAGTGATAACGTCGCTTTTGTTATTTCCTCGAAAAAAGGCAAAATTTTTACCCCTGACGCTATTAGTGCCGTTCATGACTTAACGAATGAAGCATGGCAAATCCCCTATTCAACCCGTGTCGATTCAATCACCAATTTTCAACACACTTATGCCGAAAATGATGACCTCATTGTAGAAGATCTTGTACTTGAGCTAGACCAAGTTACTGAGCAGCGTTTACAAACAATAGAAGATATTGCTCAAGCAGAGCCTCTATTGGCAGGTCGATTAATTTCAGAAGACAGTCAAGTAACCCTAGTAAATGTCACTATTCAACTGCCCGGTCTCGACCGCACCGTAGAACAACCAAAAGTCATCCGTTCCGTTGAGTCTATCGCTAATACTATTCGAGAGAGACACCCCGATATATCAGTTCAACTGACCGGGGTTGTAATGATGGACCACAGCTTTGTTACCGCTTCCGAGAAGGATTCGAGCTTTTTAATTCCCATTATGTTTGCCATTGTTGCACTCAGCATTTTACTGTTTTTGCGCTCAATAATCGGTGCCATTGCCACGATTATCATTATCGCTTCATCCATCGCAGCAACAATGGGGACTGTTGGTTGGTTAGGCTTTCATTTAACCAGCCCATCATCTGCAGCACCCATCATCATCCTCACCCTTGCAGTAGCCGATAGTATTCATGTACTAACTACTTTTTACCAAGAGCATGAACACTTACAAAATCGTTATAACGCGATGTTGAGCAGCTTACGCATTAATTTTATCCCTGTATTTCTAACCAGTGCGACCACTGCTATTGGTTTCTTAAGCATGAACTTTTCTGATTCACCGCCTTTTAGAGATTTAGGTAATTTTGTTGCTATCGGGGTATTTTTTGCTTTTACGTTCTCAATCACGCTTCTGCCAGCTCTCATTATGTTATTCCCCTTTAAGCCAGTAAAAGCATCTGGCTGGGATAGTCGTTTAATGAAGCAGCTATCAGCTTTTGTAATACGCCAACATAAAACGCTTTTATTGGGCTTGTCATTAGCCATGGTAGCGATCATTGCTTTCGCACCCGCCAATAAACTCAACGATAATTTCGTCGAATATTTCAGTGAAGACGTTCCTTTCAGGCAAGCATCAGACTTTATGCAGGAGCACTTGACCGGCTTAGCCTCTATCGAAGTGTCAATGGATTCTGGTGTTTCAGGCGGCGTTAACGATCCCGATTTTTTAGTAACTGCAGAGCGGTTTGTCGATTGGGTCCGAGCGCAACCCCAAACGGATCACGTCAACACCTTAACCGATACTTTAAAACGCCTAAACCAAAACATGCATGCTGATAATCCAGACTACTATCGCTTGCCAGAAACACGCGAAATGTCAGCACAGTATTTACTTTTATACGAGATGTCATTGCCTTACGGGTTGGATTTAAACAATCAACTTAATGTCGATAAATCTTCAACGCGTATTGTTATCTCTTTAAAGAACTTGACCAGTAATGAGCAAGTCAATTTTGAACATACAATCAACGAATGGTTTGCCGAAAATGCCCCCCAACTGCAGGTATCGTTAGCAAGCCCCAGTTTAATGTTCTCTCATATTGGCCAACGAAATATTGAAAGCATGCTTAAAGGGGTGGTTATTGCATTATTCTTGATATCTATTCTTTTCGGGTTTGCCTTACGTTCTATTCGATACAGCTTTTATAGCTTACTGCCTAACCTAACTCCTGCGCTCATTGGCTTTGGTGTTTGGTATTTTATCAGCGGGCAAGTGGGACTGGCTTTATCAGTGGTTGCAAGCATGACGTTAGGAATTGTGGTGGATGACACTATCCACTTTCTCACTAAATATAAACTTGCAAGAGAACAACGCCTGCTCAAACCCGAAGCCGCAGTCGAGTATGCATTTGCAGGAGTGGGACGAGCTTTGTGGGTGACTACGCTTGTTCTAGTACTAGGCTTTATTGTCTTAGCGCAATCAACTTTTCAAATTAATGCCGATATCGGTCTTTTGACCGCTATCACACTCGTAGCGGCTTTAATTGTCGACTTTCTATTTTTACCGCCCTTGCTATTAAAAATAGATAAACGCAGCGCTACCACTCAACACAAAGGCCAAGCATGATTATGAAGCGACTAACCCCACCCTCTATCTTGTGTACGTTTAGTGCGTTAACTTTTTTAACATCACCTGCAGCCCATGCGCAAACCCCCGCCGAAAAAGGCCTATCCATCGCCACGGCTGCAAAGCAAAGTGATGCAGGCTGGCAAGACATGCAAGCAAGCATGCAAATGATTTTACGTAACAGTGAAGGACAAGAAAGCCTTCGCGAGATTCGGATAAAAGCCTTAGAACAACCTGATGATGGTGATAAAAACCTCACTCTATTCGACAAACCTTTAGACGTAAAAGGGACCGCCTTCCTTAGTTTTTCTCACGCGGTAGGCCCGGATGATCAGTGGCTTTATTTACCAGCGCTTAAACGGGTTAAACGTATTGCCTCACGTAATAAGTCTGGCCCTTTCATGGGTTCAGAGTTCTCATTTGAAGATATGAGTTCGTTTGAAGTTAACAAATATACTTATAAGTATATCCAAGACAGCCCTTGCTCGCTGGGTAACTGTTATGTTGTTGAGCAGTACCCTGTTGATCAATATTCAGGTTATACCAAACGAATTACTTGGGTTGATACACAAGAATACCGTCTGGATAAAATCGAATTCTATGATCGAAAGGACGCCTTATTAAAGACACTGGTCTACGATAATTATCAGGTATACCTAAACCAACATTGGCGCCCCCACACCATGAAAATGGTAAATCACCAAACTGGAAAAAGTACCGATTTGATTTGGGATAACTTCCAGTTTCAAACAGGTTTATCAGACAGTGATTTCAACCAAAATGCATTAAAGAGAGCTCGATAATGAAGCCTCTAATCCCCCCCCTACTCGGATTATCGATTCTAATTGCTAGTTCGTTAACTACAGCGGCCTCAACAGAAATCGAATTTGATATATCGGGGCGCATTGGTGCAGAACTACGGTTATTCAACCAAAATGGGCGTTACGAGGGGCAGAATTATAAGGCTAATGTTTCTATGTTTGTGGAACCCGCTTTCACATGGCAATGGAACAATGGGTATGATGCGGCGGTGATTACCCCTTTCTTTCGTGTAGATCAGCAAGACAGTAAACGTTCACATGTTGATTTACGAGAAGGCTACTGGCTTCATGTTGCTGATACCTGGGAGCTAAAACTAGGTGTTGCACAAGTATTTTGGGGCGTTACTGAGTTTCAGCATCTATCAGACGTGATTAACCAAACAGACTTTGTAGAAGACATTGATGGCGAGGACAAACTAGGTCAACCTTTATTAAAATTATCTCTAGTAAGCGATATGGGCATTTTCGATGTATATATTTTACCCGGCTTTCGCGAACAAACTTCTGCAGGCTCTCATGGCCGATTTAGACTCCCCATAGTGCTTGATAACGATGATGCCACTTATGAATCCTCCCAAAAAGACAAACATGTCGATGTAGTACTGCGTTGGAGCCATTCCACAGGGCCTTTTGATTTAGGGGCGTATGTATTTAAAGGGACCAATCGTGAGGCCGTGCTAAATAGCCAATTAGAGGGTTCTGAGCTTAAGTTGGTCCCTTATTACACCCAAATGACTCAAGTAGGTGGGGATCTACAGTACACCTCCGGCAATTGGTTATGGAAAGCGGAAGGTATCTGGCGTGATACCAAGGAACATACATTACGGGCAACCCAGACAGGTTTTGAATATACTTTTTATGGCATCGCAAACTCAGCCATTGATATGGGAATGTTAGCCGAATATAGCTGGGATAGTGATGGAGAAAAAAGCAGCCGCTTGTTTCAAAACGATCTTTCTATTGGTGTGCGCTTTGGTATGAATGACGTTCAGAGTACAGAAGTACTCATGGGTTTGACATACGATTTAGATTACCACTCAACCAGTTTTGGGTTAGAAGCGAGCCGAAGGCTTGGCAATAGCTGGAAGTTAAGTCTTGATGCTCGTATTTTTAACGCGAACGATAAAGAAGATCCGCTCTACACTATCGACGATGATAACTATATTGGATTGACATTGGAGCGTTACTTTTAACCTCCATATACACCAGATAGCTGCTTACGACATTTTAAATACAAAAGAAAAAGGGCCGAGATAATCCCGACCCTTTTACGGCTATTGTGCTAATTAATTAGCTTAGATCAACTTGTAACTGATTATTAGCCAACAAGTAATCAATAATTACAGAATCATCCGCACAACCACATGCCAGTTCTGTATCGGCCAAACGTATTGTATGGTCGACATTAGCATCATGGTTATCTTCTGTTCCGTTGTTAGCAAATAGGCCTTCACTACTGATTTCAATGATGGTGTCGCCCTCATCAGTGAACTCAAAGTGTAGGTAGTCAGATAGATCACCTGTGTTACCTTGCAACAAGTCCGCAAAATCAAGGATGTCTTCATCACCAAATTGGTAAACCGTATCCGAGCCATCAAGATCTTTGAAATTAGTCACTAAGGTATCAGCGTCCATATCATCGCCCATGTATATGGTGTCGTTTCCTTCACCGCCTACAAGGGTATCAGCACCGGCGCCGCCGTAGATAATATCATCGCCTTCACAGCCGTAGATTTGATCATTACCTGCACCACCCGTTAACAGGTTGTCATACTCATCGCCAAAGATAATCTGATCGTTTGCTGTATCGTAATCGATCGTTACCGTTGTAGAAGTGTATCCGCCGTTTCCATCAGTGACCATATAATCAAATGTTGCTTCACCAATATAACCAGGTGTTGGTTCAAACGTGACCGTCCCATCATCATTTAATGTAGCAGTACCGTTAGTGGCATTGCTCACAAAGAAGATGGAAAGAGTGTCGCCGTCAGGATCAACATCATTAGCTAACAAAGTAGAAGCAGGGAAAGTGATTGTCTGATCAGGTTCTGCTGAGAACGAGTCTGGCGTAGCGCATGGAATGTCATTAACAGAAGCAACAGTAATCGTTACCTCAGCTGTGTCATACCCACCATTACCGTCTGTGATAGTGTATTCGAATGTTGCCTCACCAAAGAAGTTAGCCGCCGGTATGAACAATACAGAACCATTTTGATTCAAAATGACTGAACCGTTCTTAGGGTTGCTTACACTAACAATGGATAACATATCGCCATCAGGATCACTATCGTTACCTAATAGATCATTCGCCGTTAGTGTCAGTGGCGTGTCTTCATTGGTTGTGAATGCATCATCTACTGCATCCGGAGCATCATTCAGCGGAGCAAAGTCGATGGTGACTGTCGCCGTGTCAGTACCGCCATTGCCGTCTGTGATGGTGTAGTCGTACGTCGCTTCGCCTACAAAATCCGCATCCGGTGTGAAGGTAATTGTGCCGTCAGCATTCAGGACAACGGTACCGTTCGTTGGGTTAGATACGCCCGTGATCGATAGCGTGTCACCTTCTGGATCCGTGTCGTTGCCAAGGATCGCTGCTGGCGTCATGACGTATGGTGTGTCTTCTTCGCCCGTGAAGCTGTCGTCAACCGCATCCGGTCCGTCGTTCACTGGTGAGAATACTACGGTCACTGTGGCCGTATCTTCACCACCGTTACCATCGCTAACTGTGTAGTCGAACGTGGCTGGACCGTTGTAGTCCGGATCCGGTGTGAAGCTCACTGTGCCATCGGGGTTCAGTGTTACCGTACCGTGGCTTGGGTTAGAGACGTCGGTGATCGTTAATGGATCGCCATCAACATCCGTGTCGTTACCCAATAGCGTTGCGGGATCCAGCGTGATGGTGGTGTCTTCTTCACCCGTCAGCTGATCATCAACGGCAACCGGTGCATCGTTAACCGGTGCAAAGTCGATTGTCACAGTAGCGGTGTCGAATCCACCGTTACCGTCAGTAATGGTGTACTCGTACGTCGCTTCGCCATTGAAGTTCTCATCAGGCGTGAAGGTCACGGTGCCGTCAGCGTTAAGGACAACAGTACCGTTCGTTGGGTTAGACACTTCAGTGATCGTTAATGGATCGCTGTCTGGATCCGTGTCGTTACCTAACAGGTCGTTCGCTGTCATGGTGTACGGTACGTCTTCTTCGCCATTGAAGCTGTCGTCGATCGCGTCTGGACCGTCGTTCATGTCAACAAAGTCGATGGTAACTGTCGCCGTGTCAGTACCGCCATTGCCGTCTGTGATGGTGTAGTCGTACGTCGCTTCGCCTACAAAATCCGCATCCGGTGTGAAGGTAATTGTGCCGTCAGCATTCAGGACAACGGTACCGTTCGTTGGGTTAGATACGCCCGTGATCGATAGCGTGTCACCTTCTGGATCCGTGTCGTTGCCAAGGATCGCTGCTGGCGTCATGACGTATGGTGTGTCTTCTTCGCCCGTGAAGCTGTCGTCAACCGCATCCGGTCCGTCGTTCACTGGTGAGAATACTACGGTCACTGTGGCCGTATCTTCACCACCGTTACCATCGCTAACTGTGTAGTCGAACGTGGCTGGACCGTTGTAGTCCGGATCCGGTGTGAAGCTCACTGTGCCATCGGGGTTCAGTGTTACCGTACCGTGGCTTGGGTTAGAGACGTCGGTGATCGTTAATGGATCGCCATCAACATCCGTGTCGTTACCCAATAGCGTTGCGGGATCCAGCGTGATGGTGGTGTCTTCTTCACCTGTTAGCTGATCATCAACGGCAACCGGTGCATCGTTAACCGGTGCAAAGTCGATTGTCACAGTAGCGGTATCGAATCCACCGTTACCGTCAGTAATGGTGTACTCGTACGTCGCTTCGCCATTGAAGTTCTCATCAGGCGTGAAGGTCACGGTGCCGTCAGCGTTAAGGACAACCGTACCGTTCGTTGGGTTAGACACTTCAGTGATCGTGAGTGTATCACCATCTAAATCCGTGTCATTTCCTAGCATTTGCTCTGGAGTTACCGTAACTGGCGTATCTTCCATTCCCCAGAAATTATCAAATGCAGCAACTGGCCCATCATTCTCAGGAGTTACATTGACCGTTACTGTTGCTGTTGTCTCGCCACCATTACCATCACTTACGGTATATTCAAATGTAGCAGGACCTGAGTAATTAGGTGCGGGTGTAAACGTTATTGTTCCATCCGCGTTTAATACAACAGTACCGTTACTTGGATTACCAACAGCCGTGATTGTAAGGTTATCACCTTCTGGATCAGAGTCGTTTGCTAAGAGGTCTGAAGGCTGGATAACTAATGGCGCATCTTCTGCTACAGATAAAGTATCGTCAGCCGCGACAGGTGCATCATTTTCACCAATGATAGTAATTGTCACAGTTGCATAGTTAGACACATTACCTTCTGGGTCTTTAACCGCATAGGTGAATGTATCGGTAGCCGTCTCACCCGCCGCTAAATAGTCATATGCAGGCCCCGGAACATAAGTAAATTGACCGCTTGCTTCATCGAATGTGATGGTGCCGTTAACTGCGTCTGTGTAATCACTGATGACCAGATCACTAATTGGAGTGTCATCATCACAGTCGTTTGCTATTAGCAAATTAGCATCTAACGCCAACGAGCCATTTTCTTGCACGGTAAAGGCATCTTCAGCAATTGCTGGACCACAAACACTAATGTACTTAATTAAGTAATCTGAAACATCGCACTTATAACCGTTAACTGTGTCTGATGCTGTGAAAACGATTTCATCAAATACTAAATCACCCGTATCGATGTTCAGCTCTTTGAAGCAACTTTTGTTACCGTAAAAATCGCCAGAAGTGACAAGGTTCCCTTCGTAATACGCTTCCCAATGTCCACCTTCATTCCCTGAAAGCTTTGAGATACCAACAGTAGCTTGGTTTAAGACTTGATCAAAGCTAATGGTAATTGATTCAGATTGTCCCGTTTTAGCGTTGTATTCAAGTTGCCCCGTTTTATCACAACCAGCATCAACACCAATGCCTTCACAATTGATAAGTGAAGCATGTGTTTTATTACCGTTAATGTCAGTTGCTGAAATTGAAACACCATCAAGCTTCCAATCACTAACGCTTTGAGATTTGCCAGTAGAACCTAAAAAAGCAGAATACTTGCTAGAACCAGGATCATCTTTTGCTACAGGAGCAATGGATGTATAGCACCAATCGTCATTTTTATTATCGTGATGTTTATATTTAGACCAGTAAGAGTTGTACCAGCTAGAACCGGAATACCCAGAACTCGTATAGTAAAAAGACATGTAATTTCCTCCATGATTTTAGACTCTGTCTATGAGGCAGTTAGCCCGAAACAAAAACCACCTCATCGCAGTCAAAGGCATGTATAACAAATCCACATTACTAATAAAATTTTTTTTGATTAAAAATTTGATTTTTTTGCATCTATAGACTACATCTCTTAATTAAATTAATAGAGCCTGAATGCGGGAGAGTATTTAGAAGATTTTTACAGGAATGTATCGATATTTCAGCGAAAATATACCGCTGAAACTTGTCGCCAATCGACAACTATAATAAACAGCTACGTTAATTATTGGACTGCGAAACCATGCTGTCTTCTTTAATAACTGAGCCATCAAGCATCTCTTCAATAACCCAATCTTTAAAGGCTTGCATACCATAAGTTAATAATCGATTTTTTTGGTAAACCAAATAAAACGATTTATGTGTATCCATCATTAAATCAAACGGGACAACCAGTTTACCCTGCTCAATTTCACGTGAAGTAAGCGTGCTATCGGCCAGTGCTACGCCCAGACCTTCTTGAGCTGCTGCCGTTGCTAATTGACTACTAGACAACTGCAGTCCTCGACTAAAGCCCGTATATTCTACCCCTGCTAATTGCAGCCACTCTGGCCATTCATACAATCGTTTACTCACGTGTATGAGTGTATGCCTACGTAAATCAGCGGGCTGAATTAATGGACGAGATCCCGACATAAGCACAGGGCTGCATACCGGAACTTGGAAAACATTACGCAGAAAATGTACTTCAATGTCATGCCAATCTCCATGACCAAAGTATACGGCCATATCAACTGCCGACTTATTAAAATCAATAAGGCCTGTCGATGCACTAATTTGCAGTTCTACGTCAGGGTATTTTTCTTGGAAACGGCTCATTCTAGGCATGAGCCAACGGGTTAAAAAGTTAGGTGCAACACTGATTGTAACAACATCATTACCCGCGCTGGTTGTTATTCGCTGAGTCGCGACTTCAATTTCATCAAGGGCATGTTTAACCGAAACCAAGTATTGGTGGCCTATTGGGGTAAGCTCAACTTTACGTTTGTTTCTTCTAAACAGAACTAAGCCTAAAAATTGCTCAAGTGTTTTTATTTGATGACTAACCGCTGAAGCCGTGATGAATAGCTCTTCAGCCGCCGCAGCGAAACTTTCATTGCGCGCAGCAGCTTCAAATACACGAATGGCGTTGAGTGGGGGTAAGCGTCTGATAGCAGCACCTCATTGATTATTTTTTCTCATCATTCTACTGAGAAATGATCGTTTGTCCAATTCCGCATTCGACCTTAGTATACCTACATACCTTAATCAATTGAGCTTAACCGGAGGCTTAACATGCATACTCAACACAGCATCAAAACAGATTCTACTGGCAACGTCGACACCCAGTACTACATTGATCGCGCTTACCAAATGCGTCGTGAATACAACGCTGAATTATTTACATCAACAAAACGTTTCGTTAAATCTTTGTTCCGTATGGAACTACCTAAACTTCATATTGGTCGCCACGCACACCATTAATTGACGGGCATCATTTAGTCTTCCGGAATACGGGGTTCCTTTGCCCCGTTACTCCTACCCAATCCTTAGAAGGCACCTAGCCCAACATCTGTTTTCAATACCCTATCTTTTTGTCCTATACTGCTCTAAAAAAAGAAGAGCACTTATGGATACTATACGCCCTTTCATCACAGGCTCAGGCCTCTGGAAACCCGCTAATACCATCTCTAATGACGAACTTGTGCATAGTTATAATGCATGGGTGGAACAAAACCTAGCACTATTTGGTGACAAGCCTCCTTTTTCTAATAGCGAATTTATAGAAAAAGCTTCCGGTATTAAAAGCCGTTATGTAATAGAAAAAGACGGTATTTTAGATACAAATAGAATGCGACCATCACTGACTGAACGCCCTGATGATGACATCTCTTTACAAGCCGAGATGGCAATAGAAGCCGCTAAAGACGCCCTCTGTGCAGCGAATAAACTCCCCAATCAAATAGATGCCGTTATAGTTTCTTCATCTTACACGCAACGCCCTTATCCTGCGATCGCAATTGAGGTTCAGCACGCGTTAGGAATAGAAGGGTTTGCGTTTGATATGCAAGTCGCCTGCTCCTCTGGCACCTTTGGTTTGCATCGAGCTTATGAAATGGTCAAAGCCGGTACGGCTAACTCGGTATTGGTTATTTCCCCGGAGTTAACATCACCTCAAGTCAACTTCACCGACCGTGACAGCCATTTTATTTTTGGTGATGTTGCAACGGCAATGGTTGTTGAAAACTCCAAAGCCATTACTTCACCTTTACATACATTTGAAATGATCAGCGTCCGAGCGGCGACACAGTTTTCGAATAATATACGCTCTAACTTTGGGTATACCGCTCGTGCCTGCGATACAGACCCTTTTTCACCTCAAGCGTTGTTTCATCAAAACGGGAGAAAGGTTTTTAAAGAAGTTTGCCCCATGGCTGCTGATCACTTAGAGAATCATGTAGCCTCTAATGGCTTAAAGACTAGTGATATAAAACGTTGGTGGCTACACCAAGCAAACATCAATATGAATCAACTAATTATCCGTCGTTTATTAGGGAAAAATGCAGATCAACTCACCGCTCCAATTATTCTTGATCAATTCGCCAATATAGCCTCTGCAGGATCTTTGGTTGCCTTTAATTTATATCATCAAGATATGCAGCCAAACGACCTTGGTGTTATCTGCTCGTTTGGCGCAGGGTACTCAATAGGGAGTCTGTTACTGAAAAAGATTTGATGTTCACGGTGCCTCTTAAGTACAAAGAGTTAACCTGACCGTTGAGCTTTGTGTTTGTATGGCTTGGGAAACTAAAATGCTCAGCTTAAACTAAACGGACCCACTCAAATGCCGACCACTAAACTAGCGCAGATTAAAATAGGCCCACTTTTAAATCATTAACTTACATCAACAAATTCTAATATACATAGACAAAAAAAAGCCTAGCTAACAAGCTAGGCTTTTTCATATGTGTCTGTTCTATTTACGTTCAATTTCAGCGCTATCAGTAACTGATTTAGCAACCATTTTATACGCTTCCTGACCTTTCATTGAGGCTAAATATTGCCCCATTGCGTTCAACGTATCTTCATTTTCTGCCGCTTCTGATTGAGTCACAGCAGTTAATTGAATGACCGCCACACTTCCGTCAGCTAATACAGCTTTAGAGGCTGTAGGAGCACCATCAGGATGCGGCATAGCAAATAGTTTACCAACCACTTCGGCGGGAGCTGAAGAAGCTGAACGGCTAAGCGACTCAAGCGCATTTACCTGAGCATCATCAGCAGCCATGGATAATGATGTACCGCTATTTAACGCGGCTAATTTACTATCAGCTTTTTCATTCAACGCTTTTGAAGCATTATCATAGGCTATTTGATCTCGTAACTGATCAGAGACTTCTTCTAACGATAGCTCTCGAGGCTCAAAATGGTCTTTGACGCGTAAAACCATAGTACGGTCTTGATCAATCTCTATCGGCGTACTATTGAGCCCTTCATTTAATTGCTCATCAGCAAATGCCGCTTCAATTACTTGAGCGTTACTCGTAAACACATCCGCCCCACCAGAACGATCAAAAGGCTCACTCACTTCAATAGGTAAGCCCATTACTTCCGAAGGCTCAGCAAGGTCTCCTGCTGAATACGTGGTATCCGCTAATTGCTCTAAGCCTTCTACGTATTCAGACTCAACTTTACGAGTCACGATATCATCTTCAAGAGAACGCTTTAATTCTTCAAATGAAGGCATTGTAGACTCGGTTTCGCTGATCAGTTTGATGATATGGTAGCCAAACTCTGTACGCACTGGCTCAGAAACATCGCCAGGTTTTAACGCAAGCATCGCATTGTCAAAGGGCTCAGATAGCATACCCGTTGTTACATTACCGAGATCACCACCGGATTGAGCCGAGCCAATGTCGTCCGATTCAGCTTTAGCAAGCTCATCAAACGCAGCACCCTGATCCAATTGCGACTTAATTGATTCAGCTTTAGCTAGCGCTGCTTCATCATCTTGGTCAGGAGAAATTTCAACCAAAATATGCGCTACATGACGCTCATTTTGCGGTGCAAAGGACGCTTGACGCTGTTGGTATTCAGACTGTAACTCTTCATCAGTAACCGTTATCGCATCACGCATCGCCTGCTTATCAAGCACAATGTACTCAATAACGACCTGCTCAGGCGTTGTTAACGAGCTACGTTCTTGATCATAGCGAGCCTTAATTTCATCGTCGGTGACTGCTACTTTAGCGGCTTCTATATCTAACGGCATAGTAAAATAGTTACCTGAACGCGTTTGCGTTTCAAGGTCAACTACCTGTTTTAGCTGCGCTGGCACAACAAACGATGAAAGCTGATAAGCATTAGCCTCTTGCGCTAAGATTCGCTCTTTGCGCATCAAGTCACGATACATAAGTGGCGTTAAACCAGCGTTACGAAGTACCGCCTGAAATTGATCTGAATTAAACTTCCCATCAATTTGGAAGTCAGGCGTATCTATGATCATTTGATCAAGCATGCGATCAGAAACATACAAACCTTTATCTTGCGCCGAGATCAATAAAGCTTTTTGTTCAATTAAGCTTTCTAAAACCATACCGCTGATCACATTCTCATCAAGCAATGCAGGGTTCGCATTCTCGCCCATTTGAGAAAGTAACTGACGACGCTGTATTTGCGTTGCCTGATACAGCTCTTGCTCTGTGATCTCTTGACCATTTACGCTGGCTGGCGCGTTGGAGCCTGCCGTTAGACTGACTAACGATTCGACACCAAATAGTGCGAAAGTAACAACGATTAAACCAACAATAACTTTAGCGACAATACCTTGAGAATTATCGCGAATCGATTGCAGCATGATTCACCTAGTATCCATTGTTCAAAAAAAAAGCGCATTCCCAGAATGCGCCTTTTTCAAAAGTGGCGGAACGGACGGGACTCGAACCCGCGACCCCCTGCGTGACAGGCAGGTATTCTAACCAACTGAACTACCGCTCCAGATTCGGGATTAAAGCGCTTACGCGATTAGTCCCTATTACTTGTTAACTGCGTCTTTAAGCGCTTTACCCGGTTTGAAAGTCGGCAATGTAGCCGCAGCAATTTCAATTGGGTTGCCTGTCTGAGGGTTACGACCTGTACGTGCCGCGCGCTCTTTTACAGAAAAAGTACCAAAACCAACAAGTGCTACTGACTCACCTTTCTGCAAAGCAGAAGAGATAGAATCTAAAGCACCGTCTAATGCGCGACCAGCAGCTGCTTTTGGAATGTCTGCAGATGCAGCAATTGCGTCGATTAATTCAGACTTGTTCACGATGTTCCCCTTTATCGAGTCGATTATTTTTTATGTTCTGTAGTCCATGCCCAGCACAAATATCTCGCACTTTATACCAACTGGCAGAAACAAGTGTCAAGCTCCAACCCCCTGATTCTGCCTATGTTTCCGGTTAATGCGTGTTTATTTGTCCTGTTTCAGACTTAGACGATTTTTTTTCTGAAGAAGCAGCTTCTACTTCTTCATCTGATAGCGGCTTAGGTTGATAAGTCAAGGCAATTTCAAGAACTTCATCAATCCATTTTACGGCCTTAATATCTAGGTCGGCCTTAATGTTATCAGGTATTTCTTTCAGGTCACGCTGATTTTCATCAGGAATGATTACCGTTTTAATACCACCACGGTGCGCGGCTAGTAACTTCTCTTTTAAACCACCAATTGGCAGTACTTGTCCGCGCAACGTAATTTCACCTGTCATCGCTACATCAGCCCTGACAGGTATATTAGTCAGCGCTGAAACCAGAGCTGTACACATGCCTATACCTGCACTTGGGCCATCTTTTGGCGTAGCACCTTCTGGAACATGAATGTGGACATCATTTTTCTCATGAAAATCCGCGGGAATACCTAAAGAACGTGCTCGACTTCTGACTACAGTCAAGGCGGCCTGTATAGATTCCTTCATTACATCGCCTAGGCTACCCGTAGTGACTTGCCTACCCTTACCCGGTACAACAGTGGATTCTATTGATAAGATATCACCGCCTACTTGGGTCCAAGCTAATCCTGTCACTTGGCCAATTTGATCTTTCTCTTCAGCTAAACCAAATTTACATTTTTGGATTCCGCTGTAGTGCTCTAATTCTGCAGATGTAATCTTAACCGGAGCTTTCAATTTGCCTAAAGATAAATCTTTTACGACTTTTCGGCAGATTTTAGCAACCTCTCTTTCAAGTCCACGAACACCTGCTTCACGCGTGTAGTAACGGATCAAACCTGTGATGGCGTCATCGCCCACTTCGATCTCTTTATCTTTAAGCCCATTTTGCTTGATCTGCTTTGGCACAAGATATTTACGCGCAATGTTTAACTTTTCATCTTCTGTGTAACCAGGGATGCGTATTAGTTCCATTCTATCCAGTAACGGGCCAGGGATATTCATGGAATTAGATGTACATACGAACATAACGTCCGATAAATCGTAATCCACTTCCAAATAATGGTCATTGAATGACGAGTTTTGCTCAGGATCAAGCACTTCTAATAACGCAGAAGAAGGATCACCACGGTGGTCCATACCCATTTTGTCGATTTCATCAAGTAGGAATAACGGGTTTCGAACACCCACCTTCGCCATTTTCTGAATCAACTTACCAGGCATCGAACCGATATACGTGCGACGGTGTCCACGAATTTCAGCCTCATCCCGCACGCCACCTAAAGCCATACGCACATATTTACGGTTAGTTGCACGCGCAATAGAACGGCCTAGAGAGGTTTTACCGACCCCAGGAGGACCTACTAAGCACAATATTGGTCCTTTGAGCTTCTTAACCCGTTTTTGGACGGCTAAATACTCTAAAATACGCTCTTTGACCTCTTCTAGCCCAAAGTGATCTTCATTTAAAATCGCTTCGGCCTGAGCCATATCATGGCGCACTTTTGAGCGTTTAGACCAAGGTATTTGCAGCATCCAATCGATATACCCACGTACAACGGTTGCTTCAGCGGACATTGGGGACATCATTTTGAGCTTATTATACTCTGCCAACGTTTTATCGTACGCCTCTTTGGGCATACTCGCTGCATCGATCTTATTTTTCAGTTCTTCAATATCGCTTGCGCCATTCTCATCGAGGTCGCCCAACTCTTTCTGGATGGCCTTCATTTGCTCATTGAGATAGTACTCACGCTGGCTTTTTTCCATCTGCTTTTTAACACGACCACGGATCCGTTTCTCGACTTCAACAAGGTCGATTTCGGCTTCCATGAGTGACATCAAATGCTCTAAGCGTTGGCGATTATCAAGCATTTCGAGAATGCTTTGCTTTTCATCCAACTTTAATGACATGTGAGCCGCAATCGTGTCTGATAAGCGGCCTATATCATCAATATTCTGTAGTGACGTGAGCACTTCGGATGGTATTTTTTTGTTAATTTGTATAAAGCGATCAAACTGCTCTAATGCTGTGCGCTTATAAACTTCACTCTCAGCTGCACTTAACTTTTCAACAGGTAAACTACTAACAGTCGCCGAAAAGAAACCTTCATCGTCTGCAAGCTCATTAATTTGTGCTCGATAGTCCCCCTCAACCAAAACTTTAACTGTTCCGTCGGGCAATTTTAGCATTTGCAAGACACTGGCAACGGTACCAATATTGAAGAGATCGCTAGCTACAGGTTCATCGTCAGAGGCATTTTTCTGGGCTATCAGTAAAATTTCTTTATCACCCTCCATTGCTGCTTCCAATGCTTCGATAGACTTTTCACGGCCAACAAACAAAGGAATAACCATATGAGGGTACACAACAACATCGCGTAGCGGCAGAACGGGAAGCTCTACATGTAACGTATCGGCATTAGCTTCTAACTTATCCATAGTGGATTTTGCCTCTCTACAGGGCACCTTAGGTTAATGAATAGTAAGCCTAGGTGCGAAAAAATGGACATTAATATCAAAAATAATTTATGGGGACGCTAAACAGAAAAACAAGTTAACATACTCACATTATTGCCCGATATTGAATGACAAGCTCTTGGAGTTATAGCAACTCATTTGTAAACACGCAATGTGGATGCCGCATACAGACACCCGGATGCGGCCAAGGGAGGATGTTTATTTATAGTACGCGTTATCTGTAACCGTGTGATCGGTTACATCTTTAACAGCGACTAAACCTGGAAGCCTTTCTATTAAGGTTTTTTCGACCCCGTCTTTAAGAGTTAAATCAACAGCACTACAGCCCTGGCAACCACCGCCAAATTGTAAAATGGCAATGTACCCTTCTTCTTCCTCTAGCAGCTCCATTAGCTTTACTTCACCGCCATGAGAAGCAAGGCCAGGATTGATTTCAGAATATAAGATATAGTTGATTTGCTCATTCATCGGGCTGTCAGATGACACTTTAGGGACTTTAGCATTTGGGGCTTTAATCGTGAGTTGGCCACCCATGCGGTCCTGAGAATAATCGACTGTCGCTTCTTCTAAGTAAGGGAGGCTGTTGCGCTCAAAATAGAAACGCAAATGCTCCAATTCTAAAATTTCATCTTCTGGATTGATTTCATCCGGGCGACAATAAGCCAAACACGTTTCAGCATAGGGCGTACCGGGCTGTGTAACAAACATTCTTACTGCGATACCTTCTACGTTCTGCTTTTCAAGCAGATCAGCCAGATAAACTTCTGCGCCTTTGGTAACCGTCATATTCATAATAAAACACCTGATGACCGACTTACATTTACACTCAGGATACACGCATTGCAATCCTGAGTAAATTGATCAGCTATTAGCTATAGTAGTACTTTTTACACTGTGTCAGCTGAGCCTGTGGAAGTGATTATTGGTGCGAAAACAATCTTTTCAAGTAACGGTGTTAAATTCACATCGCTTAACCATAACAACGCCTGCTTTATCAGAACTCAAGCAACACTATTATGCATTGCCCGAACAAACTATATTAAAAACGCGCTTTATTACGCCGTTTCCAATACAACTCAGCTAAGGGCACCGCCGAAGCTTGATCCTCCGCCTTACCTAATAAAACGAGTAAAGCAGCGAGTGTTGATATTAAAGCCCCTTCTCCATACTCATGTGTCAGTTCGCCGCGCCACAATGCTAATAACTGGTCCGTTTCGAGTGTCTCCTCTTTTACTAAGCGACGAGGATAAACACGAGACCAAATCTGATCTGATAGCTGACCTTCTTTTATCCATCTAACCTCACAATCTGAATCGGGTTTTAGCTCAGCCTCACCACCATCCCCTCGAATCGTTAAACTATGTTGAACACCTAATAAGTGGCTAGCTTTTTGGTGCATAGGCGCATAAGCCGGATGGAAGACACCATCGACGGTACAGCTTGCAGAAAGAGGATTTATAAGTCGGCACAATGTGTGCACAGGTGAACGCAAACCCAAGATTGATCGCAATTCAATAATTTCACCAAGTCGTGGAACAAGGGTATTAATAGACATAAATGCAAAACTCTGTGACTCAAGAGCCTGCTGCACCTCACCCCATGTTTGGGAAGCCGATATACCAAACAAAGACAGCATATCTTCCGTGTAAATGCGTCCGGGTGTATGCCCACGAGAACCGTGCATGAAAACACGCATACCTTCTCCCGATAATACAAAGGCAGCCAGCATATACCACGGAAGTTGGCGCTTTTTACCCGCATAGGACGACCAATCCAAATCGACTTGCAGAGAACTTGGCGCATGAGCGTGTAAGCGAGCGGCTTTTACAAAACCGGTAAGTTCTTCGGGCGACTCTTCTTTTACTCGAAGCAACATAAGAAATGCACCTAACTGCTCGGGTCGTACTTGACCAGTTAGGATCATACTCATTGCGTCAAAAGCCTCATCCTCAGTTAAAGAACGAGACCCTTTTTTGCCTTTTCCTAAAATACGTACAAAGGGAGCAAACGGATGTTCTGCCACAATTTTTCTCCTAGAAACGATTGGAACTACTATATCGCAAAATAGAGAAGTTAGTGTGAGACACGCGCAAAATGTAAGCTAGTTATTTGCTCAAACTGTTCGTAAAGAACGAAAATGTCGGCGATGGCTGAGTGGAATCGACATCAGGTGCCGCTTCTGACTCATAAGCTGAAGAACAGGAGGCCCCACAGTTTGCGTTACTCGTACAGCCAATCCGTGCAACTGGAAAGTTTTTTGCATCATTCACGCCCTCTAAAGCCTCACCAACAAGCGAATAATAAAAGCCATCTTGTACTTTAAGCAGCTCGTCAATTGCAAACAATAAAGGTAGCGCAGGTGGGTTTACATGATCAATTTTTTCTCGTTCACACGATAGCCGCCATGCCCTTTTTAGACTTGCATTGCCCATGTGTTGTGCGGGATTGTTAAGGGGCAAACTTGGCACATGATCTAAGAAGCGGCCCAACCCCTTTTTACAAAACTTACGATACTGCGCTGTAAATAAAATAAATTCATGCCACGCCTCGTCTACAACTTTTGATGGCATAGCGACCGCGTTGTTACCGGCGACATTACAAATATGAAAGTACGAACGTAAACCATCCAAGATCATATCGATATCTGAATCGTTAAAGTGAGGGTACTTTTCCAGCAGTTTATTTCGAATAGTGTCGGGAAATTTGTATCGATTTATGTAAGGGAGTCGACGTTTATGGCGCCTTAAAAATAAGGCCAATAGTAAGTTCAGTAGAATTGCTACCGTTAAAATCAAATCAAAATTAACGCGGGTACCGGCCTCAGTAAGCACATCATGTTCCTTATGCTGCTAATCTGAATAACTTCTTCCTTGAATTCATGCGGCTTTTGCATGATTACACGCAGAATTTGCGCCCAGTGACAAAAAAAGTCAAGGCAACAAACAATTTCAATCAACACAACAAACCGATCCGGTAATGCTTTGTGCTACTATACCCGCGCTCAAATTCAGGATACCTCTATGAAAAAAAATGCCATTCGCTTTGGCCGGCCTGCCCCGCGCAAACCTGCATCGTCCAATGCCCCCTTTACAGTAGATATTGAACGATTAAGCCATGATGGACGCGGCGTCGCGCGCTTAAACGGAAAGACCATTTTTATTGAGGGAGTGCTACCTGGAGAGACAGTTATAGCCAAAGTCACACAAACACATAAACGGTTTGACGAAGCCTCTGTGCAATCAATCGTTACGCCATCCAGTGAGCGTGTAAGCCCAACCTGCGAGCATTATGAAGATTGCGGCGGCTGCCAGTTACAACATTTAGCTACGGCTGAACAAATACGTTACAAAGAAGAAAATGTGCTGAGCCTTCTACAGCGAATGAGCAGCATTACCCCAGCACAAATAGATGCGCCTATTCTATCTGATGCTTTCGGATACAGGCGATCGGCTAGGATCGGACTGAATGTCTTGCAGCGCAACGATGAAGTCATAGCAGGGTTTAGGCGACGCCAGTCAAACAAACTTTTACCCATTAAACATTGCCCAGTTTTGTCGCCCCGCCTAGATGGAATCTTTACTGACCTACAAAAAAGCTTATCTACCCTGAGTAACCCCAAACAACTTACACATGCCGAAGTACAACTGGGTGCTGCAGGTATAACCTTGACACTACGCTGCAAAGGCAGTTTAAAAAGCAGTGACAAAAAACTCCTTAGCGCATGGGCAGCACAAAAGGCATTCAATCTGTTTATACAAACAGATACACAGACACTAAACCTACATCAGCAACATGTTGACTATTATCAGCTGCTCAATGGCAACTTGAGACTAGACTTTGCGTCAGGTGATTTCTTACAAGTAAACCCTGCCGTTAATGATAAAATGATTGATCAAGCATTGAGCTGGTTAGCTCTAGAGAAAAGCGACAAAGTACTCGATTTATTCTGCGGTTTAGGCAACTTTACTTTACCCATCGCCCCCTATGTTAACCACATTATCGGTGTTGAAGGTATCGAAAAAATGGTTGCACAAGCAACCGCTAACGCAACCCGCAATAACCTTACTAATGCCCAATTTTTTCGGGCGGATCTGAGTAAAGATCTATCAAGCGAAACATGGCTTAATCAGCCTATAAACAAAATAATCCTAGACCCTCCTAGAACCGGCGCATACGAACTGTTAAAACAATTACCCGTAACAGCAACTGATATCCTTTATGTTTCTTGCGAGCCGTCGGCATTAGCGCGAGATGCAGAACTGTTAACCCAAAAAGGTTATTCGATGGTACGCTTTGGAGTAATGGATATGTTTCCACAAACGAACCACGTTGAATCGATGGCGCTATTTCAAAAAACAACAAAAGGTAAGAGCTCATGATAGAAGAAGTACAGATTCCAGTACTTTACCAAGATGAGCACCTTATTATTGTAGATAAACCAGCTGACGTGCTTTCAGTACCAGGACGAGGGCCTGACAAACAAGATTGCGTCATTAGTCGTGTGATCAATCAAGGTTTTACCAGCGCTAAAATTGTTCACCGCCTTGATTACGCCACTTCAGGATTGATGGTAATTGCCCTAACGCCAGAAACTCACAAAGCGCTGAGTCTATTGTTTCAAAATAGAAAAACTGAAAAAGCCTACGAGGCTATAATCCATCAATGCCCTACTGAAGATAACGGTATAATTACAGAGCCTTTACGTTGTGACTGGGAAAGAAGACCTTTACAAATAGTGGACTACGAACACGGCAAACCCTCAACTACTCATTGGAAAATACTAGAGCGCATGGCCAATAAGGCCCGAGTTGAGTTAACCCCCATAACCGGGAGATCACACCAACTCAGGGTACATATGCAGTGGTTAGGCCACCCGATTTTAGGCGACCACTTTTACGCAGAAGAAGACATACAAAAAGCGGCCGATCGTTTATTACTGCATGCAAAGATGCTCAGCTTTGTGCACCCTCAAACGCATGTGCCAATGCATTTTACATCAGCTCCAAGCTTCTAAAACCACACATGCTGATTTAGGAACAAGGTTTAAACAACTCGACGTTCGCCCTGCTCACCACTCAAGAACACGTTAACGTTTTCTATGGTTTGCTCAACTATACGCTGACGTGCCTCTTTGCTTCCCCATGCAGAATGAGGCGTTACAATTAGATTAGGCACACTTGAATCAAGTAAAGGGTTACCGTTTTTAGGGGGCTCTTCTATTAGCACATCGGTAGCCGCCCCTGCGATAACACCCGACTTTAACGCGTTAGCCAATGCCTGCTCATCCACAATCCCTCCACGTGCCACATTGACCAAAAAAGCACTTGGTTTCATTAAATTTAGCGCTTGTTCGTCAATTAGATTCTGTGTAGCGGGTGTTAAAGGACAATGCAGCGTTAACACGTCAACCTGCGGGAGCAGTTGCGCCAAAGGCAAACGATTTTTTCGATAGTCAGACTCATCGCGACTTGCAATCAGCACTTGCATACCAAATGCTTTTGCAATCTGCGCAACGCCTTGACCCAAGCTACCATAACCGACAACACCTAATGTTTTACCGGCTAGCTCACTGATGGGATAGTTAAGCAAGCAAAACTGATCCGACTTTTGCCAATCGCCCGCTTCGACAGACTGCTGGTATTGGATTAAGTTAGTGTGGAGCGCAAGTATCAAGCTAAACGCATGCTGAACAACCGACGTTACGCCGTAAGCCTGGCAATTAAACACCGCTATCCCACATTGCTTAGCGGCTTCTAGGTCAACATTATTTGTTCCTGTAGCCACTATGCATATTAACTTTATTTGACTTGCCTTTAATAAAGTCGCATCCAATTTTACTTTGTTTACAATCACAACATCCGCGTTTTGTATACGAGGCGCGATATCTTTCTGGGTTGTTTTATCAAAGATAGTTAACGATGAGAATGCTTGTTCTAAACCCGATAGATCCAAATCACGTAAAGTTTCAGCATCTAAAAAAACGGCCTTCATTACTACTGCTCCTGCATCTTTATGCTTAATAATTGGCGAGGGCTGGTAATTTTTCGACAAAAAAAGGGGCTAGAAAGCCCCCTATTTTATCGGTAATGTAACGCATTACATTACATTGAGTCTTTCAGATCCCAGAGAATTTCTTCAGCTACTTGAGCATCGGCATCCTCACCCTGATCATCTAAAACGGATACCAGAATACCTGAGCGAGTACGATTCAACTTAATCTGATATCGGCCAATTTGCTGGTATGCGTCACCATCTTTGCTGATTCGTCCTTTAGAAGAACCTGAGTTGAAGACGTACACTACTCGCCCGGCCAGCCAAATTTTATAGCCATCTTGAGCCGATAAATCTTCCGGATCTCCAAACTCTTGCACTAGCTCTTCAGCTGATTTCGACGTGTAGCGAACATCATTATCACCTTCGTCATCTGCACCCACTAAAGCACCTAGTGCCCCTGTATTTAGGGTGATATCGCCACGATCAGAGAACATCCACTCAAAAAAGCCTTGGCTTTTCTTTTCGATCGGTGTCGTGGTTACGTACGTCATGTAAAGCAACCCTTGCTTTTGATCACGCGTACCTATGTCCATGCCTGCGCTATCTGCTGCTTTGTTAACCTTTTCCCAGGCTTCATCCGCTGAATCTTCGAGCTTTAATACAGGGTTTCCACTAGAGTCTCGCCCAAGCAAAGGGCGTGCATTTTGGTGGTTCTGCATAGACAGTAAGGTTTGCTCAGCAGACTGATCTGATGCTTTACTCATGTAGCGTAATAAAGAAAACATCATATCTGTTTTATAGCCAACATCGGCCGAGTCTTGCTGCCAATCCACCTTACCGACTTGCTCGTTCTTGGAGAACTGAGCATGCTGCATAACAATTGCAGTACGCTGTTCTGCGTCTTTTTCAGGACGCAAGGTAACACGTATTTTATCCTGTGTGCCTTCGGGTATGTTCTGCAAGGTTAAATGCTTTATCCAACGATCTACCGCATGATATTCAGGGCCATTGGTTTCGATCCAGTCAGTCTCAATCACCCCATCACGCGCATCAGCATTAGCCACTTTGATATTGTTGTAGGCAAAGAAGTCCAACACTTTTGTCCAAGTAACATCAATTGGCTCATCAACAACGATGATTTTTTCACCACCTTGACGCTTCAAGCTAACGGCATCACTGCCCGTATCGGCATAGAAAACTTCTGGCCGCGGGACTTCAAAGCCACTTTGCAAAGCACTTGAAGTTTCACCTACTCTTGGTATTACCAGTAGATCATTTGTCTGCTTAGCCCGTAAACTTGGCGGAATTTCTAATCGCTTAGCAACGGTTGCTGTTTCGTACTCCTGATTTCGATCTCGGATAATCCCGTTTTCACCATAAATCGGGTTCTTATCGATCACACTGCAACCGCTGATCGTCGTGATAGCAACTACCGACGTGACTGCAGCGGGAAGCAACCGCATTTTAATCAAAGCAATACTCCTTACTTAACTAAACCAATATCGACTAAAGCCTGCTTAACAACAGGGCGGTTCGCCTCTGACAACACGGTCAAAGGAAGACGTATACCCTGACCAATCAACCCCATTTCATGCATAGCCCATTTTACGGGTATGGGATTCGCTTCAACAAACAAGTGCGTATGGGCCGGCATCAGCTGTTGCTGTAATGCGCGTGCTTTGTCAGCCTCCCCCGCCAAACCTAATTTGCAAAGCTCTGACATCTGAGCTGGCGCAATGTTCGCTGTCACAGAAATATTTCCGTGGCCACCCGCTAAAATAAGCTCGATTGCCGTTGCATCATCGCCCGAATAAATAGCGAACCCTTCTGGTGCTTTGGCAATTAAATCACGCGCTCGCTCAACATCACCCGTCGCTTCTTTGATACCAACAATGTTTGGAATTTCAGCTAAACGCAATACGGTTTCCGTAAGCATATCGCATGCAGTACGACCCGGTACGTTATACAAAATTTGAGGAATATCAACCGCTTCTGCTATCGCCTTAAAGTGCTGATAAAGCCCTTCCTGAGTAGGCTTGTTGTAATAAGGTGTAACAAGTAAACACGCTGATGCGCCAACATTTTTTGCTTCACGAGTTAACTCGATAGCTTCACGCGTGGAGTTAGCTCCTGTACCAGCAATAATAGGCATACGGCCATTAACACGTTCAACTACGCGTTTGATAACCGCACAGTGCTCATCGCAATCTAAGGTAGCAGACTCACCTGAAGTACCAACGGCGACAATTGAATCTGTCCCGTTCTCCAAGTGAAAGTCGACGATCTTATCAAGCGCTTCCCAGTCGAGTTCACCGTTGTCTAACATTGGGGTCACAAGCGCTACAAGGCTGCCGGTAATCATTTTATTCTCCATTACATAAGCTCGAATGATTAATACAGTACATCCGAAACCCGTTCTGATATCGTATAAGACCCGATATTCTATACGAAATAAAAGCGTAAGGCGTAGTCACCATAACGCTTTTTTACAAACTGAGGTAAAAGAAATATGACAACGATTGCTGTAGGCCAGCCAGTAGCCGACTTTTCCGCTCCTGCAACAAGCGAAACCACTGTTAAACTGAGTGACTTAAAAGGTAAAAAAGTCGTTATTTATTTTTACCCTAAGGACAACACACCAGGCTGCACAACCGAAGGCCAAAACTTCCGAGATTCATTTGCCGAATTTGAAGCCAACAACACCGTCATTTTCGGAGTCAGTAAAGATAGCCTTCGTGTTCACGAAAACTTCAAAGCAAAGCAGTCTTTTCCATTCGAACTGATCAGCGATCCTGAAGAACTGGTTTGTAAACATTTTGATGTGATTAAGCTCAAGAAAAACTACGGTAAAGAGTATATGGGGATCGAGCGAAGTACATTCTTAATTGACGAGAATGGCGTTTTACAACAGGAATGGCGTAAGGTACGCGTTAAGGATCATGTCGACCAAGTTTTAGCCGCAGTTAAAGGCGAATAACCCTTGCCCCTATCAAAAAAGCCGATCATTAGAGGATCGGCTTTTTTATGCATCAACTTCTGAATTATGGAGCTTTAATAACAGGACTTTCCTCATCAGCCGATAAATGTCGAGGCCAAGCATTCATGATCGCTTTCACAAAAGTTGCCAACGGTATTGCAAAGAACACCCCCCAAAAACCCCACAGCGTTCCAAAGATAAGCACCGCGACAATGATAGATATTGGATGCAAGTTGACGGCTTCGGAAAACAATAATGGGACAAGCACGTTACCATCTAAAGCTTGGATAATGGCGTATGCTATCAACAAATACATAAAGTCATCGCTCAGCCCCCATTGGAAAAAGCCAATCAGTGCAACCGGCAATGTCACCACGGCTGCCCCAATGTATGGAATGAGAACAGACAACCCCACAATAATGCCCAACAATGCCGCATAATTAACATCAAGCAAAGCAAACGTTGCATACGTCACCGTACCTACAATCAATATCTCAATAACCTTGCCACGGATGTAATTGGCAATCTGGTCATCCATTTCATGCCATATATTGGTCAGCATATTCCTTTTTTTCGGTAAGAAAGAAGTCCACCAGCCAATTAACGAGCGTCCATCCTTTAAAAAGAAAAACACTAAAATGGGTACCAAAACGAGATATACCAATAAGGTCATCACACTAGCTAATGAATTAAACGAGTATGTCAGCACCCATTGACCAGCCGAGGTTAGCTCATGAGTCGCCAACGACATAATGCTTCGAATTTGAGTTTCAGTAATCCAATCAGGGTATTGCTGTGGCAACACAAGCAAAAGAGACTGAACCTGCTGTACCATTCTCGGCAACTCAGTAAACAAGGTTGAAAGCTGTTTCCACGCCAAGGGGACAACTATTAATAATAGTGCCAATACAAAGCTAACAAACCCCAAAAAAGTAATGAGAACTGCGCCTAAGTGAGGGACTTTCTTAGCCTTTAACCAATCAACGCCACCTTGCATAAGAAAAGCTATGACTATACCTGCAAAAACGGGAGCAAGTGGCTTACCCAACGTTGCCATTAACACTAGCGTTGCCACAATCAGTATGAAGAGGAACAACGCCTCCTCATCTGAAAAATAACGATCTATCCATTTGTTGAAAATGGCCTTCATTTTTTTACCCCTAACCCACAACGAATAATGTAAATATACTCAATCTCACCAATGAACGTATCCAGTAAATCATGGTCAGAATGCTCAATAAATACTGTAATATCGCGCACTGAGCCAGCATCAGTTGCTATAACTTTTAACACACTCCCTGATGACATTTTATGAAGTGCTTGTTTCGTTTTTAATAAAGGCAGAGGACAATTTAGCCCGGAGGCATCCAAGACAGTATCAATGTTAATATTTAGCATGAGGCAACATACTCTGCAGCAAATCAGGAAAAATTCAATTGAATTCAGGCATCTGCCCATCCAACGGGGTAAGATAATGACACGCTTCCCTTTGGCATGAAAGAGAACAGGATTACTGAATGCCCTTTCTACGACTTTTTATTTTTAGCTTTTTACTTTTACCTGTCACTTCTCATGCTGACAACAATCTGCCTATTTTTGGTGATACCACATCCGGGATCATATCTCTGAGCAAAGAACACGAGTTAGGACAGGCTTGGGCAAGATCATTACGTGGCAGCGCAAAGCTCCTGGATGATCCGATTACATACAGCTACCTGAATGATTTACTGTGGAAACTAGCCTCCCATAGCCAATTGCAAGATAGGCGGCTTGATCTCATTGTATTAGACAACCCGACTCTGAATGCCTTTGCTGTTCCAGGTGGTATTATTGGAATACATGGAGGACTCATCCTTAGCGCCGACAACGAGGACGAACTCGCCTCTGTTGTAGCTCATGAGCTGGCCCATATAAGCCAACGCCATTTTGCCTCTCAACTAGAGGAGGCTCGCCGCAACCGACCGTTTACACTCGCAGCTTTGCTAGCTAGCATCCTAGTTGCTAGCGCAGATGGTCAAGCCGGTGCCGCCGCTATATCAACGACCATCGCCTCCCAACAATCAGCCGCACTGGCTTTTAGCCGTCAAAATGAACAAGAAGCTGATCGCGTAGGCATGCAAACCCTAGTCAACGCGGGTATTGACCCAGAAGCCATGCCTAGGATGTTCTCGCGCTTACTAAGGTCGCAGCGCTTTGATCAAAACCGTTTACCTGAATTTTTGCTTACACACCCTGTATCTGAATCTCGTATTGCAGATGCTTTAAATCGCTCAGCGCAACTGCCTGATCAGCCGGCCTCTAAAAACTCAAAAGAATACGAAATCATACGCACACGCATGACCGTACACTTTGCCAAATCGCCACAAGATTCGTATGCATTTTATCGGCAAGCAGTAGATGCCAGCCCGACGCCAACGGCTTTGTATGGACTTGCCCTTTCCAGCATAGAAACTAACCGGTATCAAGAAGCGCACCAAGCCCTCAAGCAATTACCCTATGACTGGCAATCAATGCTTTACATCAAACTCACCGTCGCCGAGATATACTTAGCTCAGCAAAACTGGCAAACAGCAGTTGAGTCGCTTCAAGCGCTTAATGAACTCTACCCGTATACCTATACCGTAGAAAAACTCTTATCAAAAGCTCTAATGGCCCAAGGGCAGCCGGCTCAAGCCATACGCGTTATGAATAATATTAAACGCGACTACCCCAAAGACGTAGATAATTGGTATTTGTTGGCAGAGGCATACGGTCAAAACAATGAACGAATGAACGTGCACCTGACGCGCATCGAGTACTTCTTACTCACCGGACAAACTGATAGAGCTAATCAACAGATTACTTTTGCACGCCGAGAGAAGAACCAAAGCCAATACGAAATAGCTAGGCTCGACCAGCTTGAGCAAGAAACCAAAGCCGTGCGCGATGCAATGAAAATGGATATTTAAAAACGAAGACTGAGGGATAACACATCCTCAGTTGATAGGCTATTGGGCACACCCAGTGCGCGGTCAACTGCTTGCTGTTTAACGATTGAAACAATAGCTCTAGCAACCAGAGGCTCCTCAACTATGGATAAGCACGCCTCTACAGCCTGATTATTTAACGAATTATCCAGCTCAAAGAAAAGCGCCAATACATCACTATTGAGCTTTTGTGATTCCCCTATGCAAATACGTAATATTGATAAGTAAAACGTTTCCTGGATAAGAAGCTCATAACCATTAAGAATGACGTTGAGTGCCTGTTTATTAGCAGATGACGAACATGTTTGAAGAGAATCAGTTTGTATTTTTTTTGCGGAATCAAAAACAACCATGGATAACAAATGATCTGATTGTAAAGTCAGCCATTCATGAAGCAATGAAAGCTTAGAAGGAAAGTTATTGTAAACTGTTGGTTTTGATACACCGGCAGTTTGCGTCACAACATCAATAGACGTCGCTTGATAACCCAACTGAGAAAACAATTGACCAGCAGTATCAATAATATGCTGTTTTTTAGATGGACGACCACGTGCCATAGGTTGAATCTTTTGATAAGAATAAGGCGCGATTGTAGAGGGGATTCATATAAAGATAAATGCACCAAGGCAAAAACCTCAGCGCATGTGTATTCAACAGCTTACTCAAACACCTTGTAAGCCACTCAATTTCGTGAGCAAAATTCGCTCAGATTAAACCTTAAGCTCACCTTCAACTTGCTTAAGCTTACGACGAGCCAGCGCAAGGTTGCCTGATTGGTTTAACACATAATAAACGAACAACTCGCGATCAGAAGCCAGTGGGCGAATCAGATGGATTTGATCAGACAACGTAATCAAAATATCTTCAATAGTAGACGTCAAGCCTAACATCTTAATCGTTTTGATTTTAGCGCGTACAACTTCTGTATTACCACCAGCCGCTACATCTAGGTCTACGCCTTGACCTGCAGAACCAAGCATCATCCCGCTATTATAATCAACCAATGCAGCGCACATAGCGCCATCAACAGTTAATAGCTCTTGTAGGCTTTCATTAATTTTGCTCATTTTTTTCCCTTTAACGTCATTCTATTTGTGGGTGATTTACTAATAATCCAAATATTTTTCTATGTATTCAGACCATTCAACACTGCATCATAAGCTTTCTGCAACGTCCAATTCGCTATACCGTGATTTACCGACCGCTTAAAGCCGGTCAACAGGACAAAGTCCGTTTCTTTAGTAAACAATAGTCTAGAAAGCAACAGCCCTTCACTACCTTCGACAGAAGCACCTTTCACTTCACCAATTTCGCACTCAGATGCAAGGCTATAACTCAACCCTGTAAAGGAAACCGCCATAGTGGCGATACGGTTTGGATCCATTTTTTGCTTATCAACTTGCGCCCCCGCGTGAGCAACCAAGAAACCATCTGATGTTGCTAACACAACAAATCGTAGGCCTTCATACTCATCTAACAAGGACTTTAATAACGCTTCTAACTGCTCAGACTGCTCTGCTAAATCTTGGCTCATTACTAATCCAATAAAAATCTCAATTCCGCATTTGAAATCAATACGTGCAATAAAACCGTGAGATCTTGCTCATTTCGTGGATCCGAGCAAAACACCGGCATTGTTAACCCTTCATCCATGAGTAATTGATTGCAATGATCAACGTCGCTGTCCGTGGCGCGATTTAGGGCGACGATAAAACTGCTAGGATCAACAAACTTTGTGAATTCGTCTACGAAATACTTAAAGTCCTTCCAGCAATTCTCTTGGCTACAATCCAGCAACATGATTGCTCCCATAGCCCCTTTTGTGATTATAGGCCACATAAAGTCAAAACGCTGTTGTCCCGGCACACCATAAAGTGCAACTTTACCGTGTTCGCCTAAGTTTATTTCTCCATAATCCATCCCCACCGTGGTCGTGGGTTTATCAACTTTAAAGCGCTCTGTATTGCGTGCCTCTGTTTTTACCGGCTCAATCTCGCTTATAGTCTGAATTGCTGTACTTTTTCCTGACCCCATGGGCCCAATAAAAACAACTTTCAGCAACATGTACTACAGTCCTAGTTTTGCTTTGAATGCTTGTAAAACCGATAGGCTTGCATCGATAGGCGGTTGCGTTACCGTGTCGGCTTCTTCGTTTTCAACGTTAACTCTCAAGCCAGAAACACTGCATGCGTGAAGGAAAGTACATACCTCTTCTGCATTGAGTCCGCTTACCATCATCCCTGTTTTCACAGTTGCAGCCTTTCGACCATATAAGGAGGACAACCTAAACATTGGCGCCGTTGACTCCCAATGCCCTAATTGAGGCCAACTCAACAAACGGTAAAGTGCATCCGGCCGATTCCACTTTTGCGCTGCATAACGATGTTCTTTAAGCCCTAAAGACCAAAGCAAGCTAGCTATTGGCAACTCCAAGCTTGGCTTAAGAATAGATACGTCTTCTGATTTTTTCCAATCTGCATCATCAGAATTAAAAATTAATTCTACTAATTCTGTTTTATCTGAAGCATTAGTACGCAGAACCTTATCCTGAGCACAAATAAATGTTTGGGTATTATTATGAACATATAGGCTACCTCTACCCTCTTGGGCCAAACCTACTATCCATTCTGCCATTGAAACCAACCCTACCTCTGGCTCTGCCGATAGGCGGCTATCTGCATAATTTAAAAGATCAAGCAGGGTAAAAACACGTAACGGCAACTCAAACTCACCTTGACTAAGAAACCTTAGTTCGTTTGTGAGCATAATATTAAGCGCATCATCGTTAGGGGCTTTCGACCTCCCCTCTATTCCAATGCGCAAGTCAACGGACTGGTCGTCATTACACAATACCCAGTTTGATGATAAATACGGACGAATCACATCCAGTTGAGCTGGCATTATCTGACAGCTGAGATCATCAAAACCATTTAATGAAAAAGTATAGGTATTCAAACAAGCCTCATTGATAAATGTCTGCTTTCACAGTTTATTACTCATACAAACTAAACAGATGCATAAGTAAACCCTTAATTAGATAAGTGTAGACTAGTGCCTGCTCCTTTTACAAAACCTGAATAAACAAATATCTGTCTCTTTTTTACACCAAATCATTTGTTACAACCGAAGCTTGACATGTTAATCGTAAAACTCTATTTTATTTACCAAACCGTTTAGTAAATAAATTAAATTTAAAGAGAGCGACATGAAAGATCAATTTTTCGGACGTTTTGGCGGAAGTTTTATTCCAGAGATTCTCTACAACAGCCAACAACAGCTCATTGACGCATACGAATCAGCGATGTCGGATGCCGAGTTTGTAGGCCGATTAAAATCTGAATGGCAGCATTATTCAGGTCGCCCTACACCACTGACTTTTTGCAACAACTTAACGCAACAGATAGGCGGCGCCCAAATTTACCTCAAAAGAGAAGATTTAAACCACAGCGGCGCGCATAAAATGAACAACGTTATTGGCCAAGGCTTGTTAACCCAATACATGGGAAAAACACGCGTCATTGCTGAGACGGGTGCTGGTCAGCACGGAATTGCGACCGCTCTAATATCTGCTCGCCTAGGCCTTAAATGCACTATTTATATGGGCGCTACAGACATCAAACGTCAATACCCTAATGTGTTTTGGATGAAACAGCTCGGGGCCGAAGTGATACCGGTCACCACTGGAAGCGCTACTTTAAAAGACGCACTGGATGAAGCAATGCGAGATTGGGCCGCAAATTATGATGACACCCATTATCTAATTGGTACGAGCTGCGGCTGTGCTCCCTTCCCTGAAATGGTCGCCGGTTTTCAATCGATTATTGGAGAAGAAGTCAAAGCACAGTCCATCAACCAAATCGGCAAACATCCTGACAGAATATACGCCTGTGTAGGTGGAGGCAGCAATGCTTGCGGCATTTTCCTGCCCTTTGTTGACTCGTCATCAACAGAGCTTGTTGGTGTAGAAGCAGGTGGCCGTAGCGATGCACCAGGAGATCACGCAAAACGATTTAATACCGACCAAGCACGTTTTGGTATTGCCCAAGGCTACGCAACCCGCTTTCTTCAAGACAGTGAGGGCCAGTTAATGCCGACACACTCTATTTCAGCAGGCCTAGATTACGTCGGTGTTTCGCCAATATTGGCCGACCTAGAAGAAAACGGAAAGGTCAGAATGATCAGTGCGAACGATGACGAAGTTATGACCGCGTTCTCCCAGCTAATGCGCAACGAAGGCATTATTCCCGCTTTAGAATCAGCTCATGCGGTAGCCGGCGGTCTTCGTGAGGCAAAAAGCATGAGTCCTGAGCAATCTATTGTTATTAATCTGTCTGGGCGCGGCGATAAAGATATTTTTAATGTCGCTAAAGTAATGAAAGACGAACCTTTCAGCGCTTTCTTAAACGACTTTTTATTGGAGGCAAATTAATATGCATCCTTTGACCCAATACATCCGTGACAAACGTAAAACACAAGACATCCTTTTAATGACACACGTCGTTTACGGATACCCAAGTATTGAAGACAGCCTATCTATTATGAGAAGCCTTCTCAATCAGGGTGCGGATATTTTAGAGGTACAATTTCCTTTCTCAGACCCTGTTGCTGATGGCCCCACAATTACCACTGCATGTCATCATGCTCTGGAAAATAAGCCGCGACTGGAACAATTATTAGCAGATATAGAAATGCTAAGTAAAGAGTTCCCAAAACAGCATATCTTACTTATGAGTTATCTAAACCCGCTTCTCCAATTCGGTTTAGACAACTTAGCTAACACTATGAAAAATCGTGGAATTAGCAGCTTGATAATCCCTGACATACTGCAAGACAGCTATCCTCTATTGGCCCCATTGACGGAGCAAAGCATATCCCCCATTTGGCTTGTTACTCCGGATATGCCTGATGAGAGGATTAAGCAACTCAAGCAACGAGCCGACGGAATGTTGTATTGTGTCAGCCGAAAAGGAGTAACTGGAAAGCAACAACCGGACAGCGTTGATAAATCAGCAACGATCCAAATCGGTAATTATTTAAATAGAGTGAAAGGCTTAACCGAACTCCCTCTCGCCATGGGCTTTGGCATTCGAACCAGAGAAGACGTGAAGGCATTAATTGGACATGCCGATGTTGCTATTGCTGGCTCTGTCTTTTTAGACGCCTACAATGCAGGAGGGATTAAAGCGGTAGGCGAACAAGTAACCTCTCTTAAATCTGCTTAATTAGTATATAACGAGCGCCCCGAAACTACTGACAAGCACTAGTGGTTAATGGGGCGATTCGCTATAATTTTCGGCCAACTAGCTGCTTTTAAATAACGAGTTATTACAACAATGAGTAAATTCTGGAGTGACGCGATCCGTGATCTAACCCCTTATGTTCCAGGCGAACAACCTAAGGTTAGTAACATAATCAAACTCAACACAAACGAAAACCCGTTTGGCCCTTCTCCCAAAGTTACTCACGCCATTCATTCATTTGAAAGCAACAAATTGCGTAAATACCCAGATCCAGACTCTACATCACTCAAAAATACGCTGGCTGAGTACTATAATGTAAACTCCAATCAAGTATTTGTGGGTAATGGATCAGATGAAGTGCTAGCGCATGCCTTCATGGCCTTCTTCCGCCAGAGAGAGCCGCTGCTCATGCCTACCATCACCTATAGTTTCTATGATGTGTATTGCAACTTATACAATATAAACTACGAGCATATCCCTCTTGGGGATGATTTCTCCATAGACCTAACAAGATACCAGCGCCCTAATGGCGGCATTATTTTTGCAAACCCTAATGCACCTACCGGTAAAGCACTAACCCTTGATGCAATTGAAGGCCTCCTCAACACCAACACAGAATCTGTCGTGATTGTTGATGAAGCCTATGTAGACTTCGGGGCTCAAAGCGCCGTTAGCCTTATCAATAAATACCCCAATATTTTGGTGATTCAAACATTTTCCAAATCCCGGTCTCTAGCCGGTATGCGAGTTGGTTTCGCTCTAGGGAATGCAGAATTAATCGAAGGCTTAGAGCGAGTTAAAAATAGCTTTAACTCTTACCCTTTGGATATGCTCGCTCAAGACACCGCTATTACTGCGATACAAGACGAGCAATACTTCCAAGAAACAACGCAACAAATCATCAGCACACGCGAATGGACAACCGCTCAACTTGAATCGATTGGGTTTAATGTTGTTCCATCTAAAACAAACTTTGTCTTCGCGACGCATCGTTATTTGCCAGGCGCTGAGCTCATGGGCTTTTTACGTACTCATAACATATTAGTCCGTCATTTTAGCCGACCAGGCATCGAAAACCATTTGCGCATTACCATTGGAACCCCCGATGAAATGAGTGCCTTCATTGACTGCCTTAAAAAGCATCCTGATATAAGCACATTGGATTAAGGACCCTCATAAGCGTCTGGAGTCGCTACACCTTTAGACGCTTCTACCATTCAATCCAACAACGCACTGTTCCCTTGTAGATACCTAATTTATTGATAGAATCGCGCTTTATATTAAGGATTCTACCGTGATCGAGCAAAACCGCGGCCTTATCTACGCCCTAACCGCCTACCTTATTTGGGGAACATTCCCACTTTTATTTAGCCTATTCAAAGGGGTACCTGCAATGGAAGTGCTCGCGCACCGCATTGCGTGGTCTGCTGTTTTTGTAGCCATTATTATTACTCTGACCGGAAAGTGGCACCGCATTAAAGCCGCCCTTACCAACAAGCAACTGATCTTAGCTTTATGCTGCTCAACCACATTAATTGCTGCTAACTGGGGACTTTATATTTGGGCAGCTATGAACGAGCGAGCCGTTGAAGCAAGCTTGGGCTACTTCATCCATCCACTAGTGTCGGTAGGCTTAGGTGTTTTTTTCCTAAAAGAATCGTTAAGCACTTATCAAAAAGTCGCACTGTTATTAGCGATCATCGCTGTTGTTTACAAAGTTACAAGCTCTGGAGCTCTCCCGTGGATCTCATTATCCTTAGCCGCAAGCTTTGCTCTTTATGGGTTTGTGCGCAAACAAACGCAAGTGGATACCGTAACGGGGCTAATGATAGAAACGACCTTAGCCCTCCCTTTCACGCTGATATTTTGGCTGTTTACCCCAGTTAACCACTTTGGATTCAATCTACAAGGTGGCCTTTTCATTTTAGCCGGCATACTCACTGCCATCCCATTGTTAGCCTTTGCAGCCGCAGCGAGGCGCATCAGCTTATCAATGATAGGATTCCTGATGTATTTAAACCCTACACTTCAATTATTGTGCGCTGTATTTATTCTTGGGGAGCCCTTCACTCACACCGATTTAATAACATTCTCACTCATTTGGATTGGCCTAGCTATTTTCACTGGTGGAACCTATTGGCGGCACAGAAAAGACCGACAAAAACTGCGCCCAAGCGTAACTTCATCATAATGTGCTTACGGGACGCGGCTCCATTTTTTCTAGCTCATCAAATGCGAGTATTAAATCATCCACGCGACTTGATAGCATGGCTTGTGCATCCCTTACGCCTTGATTATAAAAATAAGCCCCCATTTCTTGAGATATAAAATCCAATAGGAATTGGGCTTGAAACTGCCCTAACTCGTAGTCCAATTCTTTGACAAAATATTGCTTTAATCGTCTTTCTAACATTTCAAGGGACGCTTTTTCTAACGCAATCACACTCATTTAGCGATCTTCCTTTCCATTTAAAATCAAGTTATTCATAGGGTTGCTGCACGTTTAGGATTACAATGCTCACATGCTTACTATATTAAAACACATTGTTATTAGTGCAGATGAACTTGAATTTACAGCCATTCGCGCTCAAGGCAGTGGTGGACAAAATGTAAATAAAGTCTCATCCGCCATCCATCTTCGCTTTGATATCAAAGCATCATCACTCCCTGATTTTTACAAAGAGCGCTTACTTGAGTTTAAAGACAAACGGATAACGGCGGATGGTATTATTGTCATTAAAGCGCAAACTTTTCGTACCCAGCAAAAAAACCGAGAAGATGCACTGGAACGCCTGAAAACACTCATCCTTGACGCTACGACTATCCAAAAAAACAGGCGCCCAACAAAACCTACCCGCAGCTCGCAACGCAAACGAATGGACAGCAAAACCAAGCGAGGAAACACCAAAGCAATGCGCGGCAAAGTGATGTAGTTAATCTTGCCCCCATGAACTGAGGGCAGATAGAGAATTAATATGTAAAAACCTTAAATAGGTTCGCCTTCAATACGGTTACTGCCAGATTGCTTAGCAATAAACAGGTTTTCTTCAGCACGCTTGAGCATTACTTCAGGCTCATCTTCTGGATACATTAAAGTTGATATACCTATGCTGACAGTAAAACTCAGGTCACCGGTAGGGAAAGGTATTTCTAAATTTTCTGCAAGAACACGAACCCGTTCAGCCGCCAACATCGCTTGATCTTGGTTAGTTTCAGGCAAAAACATTACAAATCTATCATCGGAATAACGGGCAAAAAAATCAGCGGTTCGCTTAAAGCCATGCAGAGCAGTCACAAATGCCTGCAACACTTGGTCCCCTGCATCTAAGCCTTGCTTGTCGTTGATATCACTAAAATGATCGATATCAATTAAGAGAAATGAACACACCCAGTCATAACGCAGCGCTTGCGCAACAGACTGCTGCAAAATAGTCATGAGAGAACGGCGATTATAGGCCCCTGTCAGCGGATCGCGTTGAGCTTGCTGCGAAATTTTTTGATTTAACTGACGTGACTCTGAGATATCACTCATCATAAAAAGAATATGATGAGGATCTATGGCCGAAAAGCTAAATTCTATAGCGCGCTGCTGATCCAAACCCGCCTCATGAAATTGCAATAAATGTTCAGGTTTTAGTGTGATCTGATGCTTTTGCACACCCTCACCCGCTGGCGCAGTTAATGATTGATCAAATGCTTGCTTTAGCACCTCGGCATCGGGCTCTTCGAATAGAGGAAACAAAGTGAGACCCTGTAACTTTTCGCCTCTCATCCAACTGGCAGTTCCTTCATGGACACGTGTTATTTCACCTGTGCCATTAAGAAGAAATACGGTTTGATCAACACCTTTTAGTAACGCCTCTAATACTGGCAGATCCGCTGTAGCTTCGTCTGCGGCACTCTGAATAGCACCCACCATGACAACACTCCTAATTGTTTTTTTAACTCCATGTATCTTTATAGCACAGACTAGGATAATTGCCGTTATTCTTACGCCTAAAGGCAGCGCCAAAAGCAAAAGGTAACCCTGTAAGACTTAGGGAAGCGCTAACCAATAAAACGTCTAACAAGCCTAGCCGCATCACCAAATAGATCTATAGAAAATTGTAGAGGCTTTTCGTCGTTAGATGATAAACGTATCAGCTCATTAATGAGTGGCTCAATGGTAGCCGGTTCGCCCTCATAGCTGGCGCTGAGCAAAATAGAATTAATCTTTGACAGATGAGCACTTGATTCAGTTTCAGAGTCAAGAGCCAACATAACAGGGGAATTGTGAAGCAAGGTCTCTTCATCGTCAGCGCTTAATATACGCCAACCTAACGCTTGTAGATGAGTCGCTAACTCCTGACGAGTTAGCGAGGTTGTTACGGTTCCTAACAAGCGATACTCTTGCATTTTACTGCTATCGCTTCATCGATTTTTTAGCCAACGCTTTTTCGTTTAGTGCTCGTTGTCGTTCACGCTCAGCACGTTTAGCGGCACGACGCTGATCCATTGTTTTAAGAGCATCTTTACCAATATGCCCTTCACCACGCGCTTGAGCTAAAGACATTTGCAATTCGCGCTGACGAAAACGCTCGATTTGCTCCGGCGAGTGAGTACCAAAACAATGAGGACAACTCACGCCTTTTTCGTACTGAT
>Ga0209503_10000189_pt1 | contig 43174 bp, 59 predicted proteins | sample SouAtlMetagenome_2_FD_187448 | JGI IMG/M metagenome (GOLD analysis project Ga0209503, IMG submission 187448) | Marine eukaryotic phytoplankton communities from Atlantic Ocean - South Atlantic ANT15 Metagenome (SPAdes) (version 2) | ecosystem: Environmental > Aquatic > Marine > Oceanic | place...
TATGGATCTATTGTTTGAATGGTGATGACTTGTCAAAAAGAAAGAAGATTATCCATAAAGTAATAAAATTATTACAAGGAGGAGTGTAATGGCAACATCAGCAACAGGTGGTGGTGGAGGACAAAGCGCATACAATAGTCAAGTTTTAACTTTAGTTGGTGAAAATAGCACTAGCGGTGTCGAACCTCAAGTTGAGGTAACTTATACATCGGCATCTGAGGGTGGATCTACAACTGTTACTACGAACACTACAATAACTGGAGCACAAACAGAGCAACTAAAAATAAAATCTGATCGTGTTGGTATTTCTACAGTGAGATGTGTTATGTCACATCCGACTGCTGTTTTAAATCATGCTGATGCAAATGGTAACACAGTTTTAGCATCTGGCGTTTTTGATGGTGGATTATCAACAAAAACAGTTGATTTTGAATCCATAAGTGCGGTGAATAACACAAGGTCAATTTTAAATTATGAAGTTGTAAGTGATCTTGATAGTTCAAAATATACATCATCTAATTCTTATGGAGATCAAAATTTATTTCTTAATTCATTTGACGGTCAAGCAAATTCAAATTTAGTAGATTCTGCTGCACAAACAATTATTGTATATCCGCCTGAAGAAAATATTACAGTCAAAATAACTTTGGCAGCTGCTGCAGGACAGAGTTTTAATGGTAATACAGGTGGTGAAGGTGGTGTTACTATCTTCTCATATACTCTACAAAAAGATACTGAGTATGCTTTTAAGTTAGGTTACACAATATCACCACCAACATCATTAGGTTATGGAGGTGCTGGTGCTTATTTCTATGAGAAAGGTAGATTATTAGTCGCTTGTGGAGGAGGAGGGGCCTCTGGATGGTTTGGTGGTAATGGTGGATCAGGTGGTGGTGCTGGAGTTGTGGGTGGTTCAGGATCTGGGCAATCTTCTGGTTCTGGAGGTCAATCAATAAATGCCGGACAACTTACATCAACAGGTATCTTTGCATCAGGATTAAATGGTGGTAAGGTAGAAAGTTGCACAACTGGTGATTATTATGCTAGTCAAGGAATTACCCCCTGTGGTGACGTTGGAACTTCTCAATTTAGAGATTATCTTGGGAATATTAACTCAAACACTGCATCTATAACAAGAGGATACAAATCTGCACCCGGCCCCGGATATGGATTTAGATATAATGGTGGTAATAGTTTATCCATAGTAAATGGAACTTATGTAGGTGGTGGTGGTGCTGGTGCGTTTGGTGGAAATGCAACTGCTTCAGTAAGTGGTGGTGGAGGAGGAGCGAGTGGTTATACAAATGGGAGTGTAAATGTTATTAGCACATCTCAAGGTGGTAATACTTCGAGAGCGTCTGCACTGACGATTGAATTACTATAAATAATTAGAGCAAAAAAAAGGGGGAGAGTGAACCCGAATGGCCATTAATAAGAATTTTGTAATAAAGAATGGTGTTGAGGTAAATACTAATCTCATAGTCGGTGATTCTACTTTAAATAAAGTTGGTATAGCTACCACAGTTCCGGGATATGATTTACATGTTGGTGTAGGTGCTGGAGCAAGGGGTGGTATTGGTGCAACAGATATTACAATTACTGGAATTGCAACAATTGGTGTTGCAAATAGCACGTCGGCAGCTCTTAGTGTCACTGGTATTTCAACATTTGATGGATTAGTTGATGCAAATGGAGGAGTATCTGCACGAACAGCAGCAGTTCAAGATTTAACTTCAGGAAGAATTGTTCTTGCTGGAACTGGAGGAGAGTTAGAAGATAATACTAATTTAACGTATGATGGAACAACACTTGCAAGTGCGATAAACATCGGTGTTGGTGCTGGAATTACTTTACAGAGACATGGTGGAGCATCAATCTCTGGTATTACAACGATTGGTGGCGTTTTAAATGCAGACGGCGATGTAAATTTAGGTAATGCTTCAAGCGATACAATCACTCCAACAGGTAGATTTGATGCTGACATATTACCTGCATCAGACGGTGCAATCGATTTAGGTGCCACTGGAGCAGAATTCCAAGATTTATTCATTGATGGCACTGCAAATATTGATAGTCTTGCTGCTGATACGGCTGCGATTGGTGATCTAACAGATAATCGAGTTGTCATTGCTGGATCCTCCGGTGAACTTGAAGATGATGCTAACTTTACCTATGATGGATCTAAATTAAACATTGGAGCAGGAACTGGTGTTACTGTATTTAATAATGGTAACGCAGTTTTCGCAGGTATTGTTACTGTAGGCGGTGATCTTGTTGTAACTGGTGACTATAGTGTAGATGAAATAAGTGCTAGAAATCTTAATTTAACTGGCATTGCAACCATTGCTGGTGAAACAAAATTAGGAGCTGGTTTAACAATTGCTGGTGTTACAACAACAGGTGAGAATCTTGGTGGATTTAAGAGATTAGTTGGAGCAGCGAGTTCAACTGTTGTATCAATCGCAGTTACAGTTGCATCCAAGACAGCAGATCACAGATACTTTGGACAAGGATCAGCGAATGGATATTGGTTAGATGGAGTTCAATCACCATTTGTTACTTTAGTTCCCGGAAAATTATATTACTTTGATCAGTCTCATAGCACAAACAGTGGTCATCCACTTCGTTTCTATCTTGAACAAGACAAGGCAAATTCATATACAACAGAGATAACAACTGGTGGATCACCCGGTAGTTCAGGTGCGTATACACAAATTGGTATTGGAACTGCATCAAACGAAAATAATCATCCAGCAGTCCTTCATTATCAGTGTTCAGCTCATGGATTAATGGGTAATGCGGTTGCAACTCAATCAAATGCAGTCAATTTACCAGATTCAGTAGTCACAACAGTTCGTGGTAATTTAATGCCGGGTGCTGATAGTTCTTATGACATTGGAGCTAGTGGAACTCGATTCACAAACATTTATGGTGATACTTTATATGGTGATGGTTCAAACTTAACTAATCTACCTACACAAGTATCGATTGCAAACAATGCAGATAACCGAGTAATCACAGGTGGTAGTGGTGTAAACTTAAATGGTGAAGCAAACCTCACATTTGATGGATCAACACTTGCAATTACTGGAAGTATTGATCTAAGTGCAGATATTGATGTCGATGGAACTGCAAACCTTGATATTTTAGATGTTGATGGTGCTTCAAACTTTGGTGCTGATGTTGTCTTTGCCGGTGCTGCAGCAAATATTACATTTGATCAGTCAGAGGATGATTTAATATTTAATGATAATGCTCAAGCGGTTTTTGGAACTGGATCAGACCTCAAAATATTTCATGATGGTAGTAATTCAAATGTTTCTGAAACTGGAACTGGATCACTAATTTTAAATACCAATGGAGCAGATATACAGTTAATATCTGATGGTAGTGAAAATATGGCAAGATTCAGTGATAGTGGCTCAGTTGAATTATACCATAATAATGTAAAGATTTTCCAGACCACTGGAGCTGGAGTTACAGTTGGTCTTTCATCTGTTCAACATAATGGTAATGCTGCATTCCCCGGAATCACTACATTAGGAAAACCCGGAACTGGAAGTGAAGTAATAATTAACAATAGATTAACTATCAATAGTGGTGCAAATATATCTGGTATTGCGACACTAGCGCAAGCGTATATTGCTAAACTAGCACAGAGTAACGGAACATCTGGTAGTGTTAATGAAGTTCCAGTTGCAAACGGTTCAGGTGGTTGGAACTGGGCACCTGTAAACACCGCCGGTGCGAGTGATATTCAGGGTATAACTGTTCAGGAAGAAGGGTCAAACGTTGGAACTGCAGGAAGTATTAATACATTAAACTTTACTGGTAGCGACATCACTGCGTCTGCATCAGGACAAACTGCAACAATAAACGTCAGTTCAACAATTCAGGGTATTACAACTTCTGGAACATCATTCTTACATGACATCACTCAAACTGGTGTCACAACGTTAACATCAGATCAACAAGCAGCATTTAATGTTGGAACAGCAGCAACAATATACTCAGCTGGTAATATCAGGACTGTTGGTGTTATTACTGCTCATGGTGGACTTGTTGTAGGAGATACCACAGACGCAAGTTCTGGTGGAGGATTATTAGTTGGAACTGCTGGAACGATACAATCAAATGGCGCAGCTGCATTTGCTGGAATTGTAACTGCCGGTGGTGGTTTCAATATTGGTATTCAATCTGCTGGTATTGTAATTGCGAAGAATGTTGGTATATCCACACTTAACTTTGTTGGATCTGGTAACTCTGTTACATACTTTGCTGCAACAAATACTCTTGATGTTAGTATTGCAGGATCAAGTGGAGGTGGAGGAGGAGGTGTCTCAGAAACAGAGACAGCAGTTTCATCTACAAGTGCAACAACCGTTGGCACCTTTGCGAAGGCAAGCTTCCGATCTGCATCTATCCTCGCACAGATTACACAAGGATCAAATTATCAAGTGGGTCGATATCTTCTTATTCATGATGGCACAACAGTCACAACAATTGAAGAATCGGCAGTCGCAACTGGATCAATGCTTGGAACATTTGAAGGTGTGATCGACGGTTCAGACGTTGATTTCAATGTCACGATGAGTAGTTCTTCTTCTGCAACGGTTACAACTAAGATTGATACAATCTCGATACCATAGGTGATATAACATGGCAACCTTTCGCGTTGGTGTAGGATCTTTTAACATACAAGATGGTGCTGTTGGTTTTGGAACCGATACTGATGGTCTTGGAAATTTAAAGGTCAAAGGTGTAACAAAAACAACTGATATTAAAGTATCTGGTGCATCAACACTGACTCGATACTCAGGTTTTGCTGCAGATAATATCAATCAACTTGAAAATATAACACTTACATCAGAAGTCGGAACGATTGGAGATATTGTTGTAGGAGTCGGAACATCAGTCATTATATCAAGTGCATCAACAGTCACAGTCGGAACAGTTGAAAGTGTAAGTATTGGAACTCACTTCTCTCCTCCAAAAGGTGGTATTGAAGAAAGAGGACAAGATTTTGTTGAAGGTATGATGAGATTCAACACGGATCTCAATACGATGGAGTTTTATAATGGTAATGAGTGGAGACAGTTTACATATATTTCAAATATTCAAAATAGTCCTTCAGGTCGTGGTCGTGCGGTAATATCATCAGGCACTGGGTCATCCATCAATAAAGATATTATTGAATTTTTTAATATGGCAACAAAAGGTAATACACAAGATTTTGGTGTAACCACTCAAGGAAGATCAAGCCAGGGTAGTTGTTCTAATGAAATAAGGGGAGTCTTTGGTGGTGGATATAGTAGTGGTCAAGTAAATACTATGGATTATATAACCATTGCAGCAGAGGGGGATGCAACAGATTTTGGTGATCTTACAACAGCGAGAAATGGGTTAGGTGGGTGTTCATCATCAACTCGTGGATTATGGTTAGGTGGAACAAATAATGGTGGTAGCCCAACAAATATAATTGAATATGCAGAGATAATGACATTGGGTAATGCCATAGATTTTGGTGATTTAACATCCGTTAATGGAGTTAGTTTTAGCACTGTTTGCAGCCCAACAAGAGGAATAATTGGAGGTGGTAATGCACCTGAGAACATTTCTCAAATTGATTTTTTTATTATGTCATCAAAGGGGAATGCAGTTAATTCTGGTGGTGATTTAACTGTAGCTCGTAGAGAATCTGCAGGAGCTTCAAATAGTGTTAGAGGACTATTTGGAGGGGGTGATAGCCCAGTTGTAGATACAATTGATTATATAACTATGGCATCATTAGGAAATGCAATTGATTTTGGTGCTTTATCAACTAATAGAACTAATGCAAAGGGAGTATCAAATCAAAGAAGAGCTCTTTTTTGTGGTGGAACCCCATCTTATCCAGCAGGAGTTAATACCATTGAATTTGTTGAGATTGCATCTAGAGGAAATGCACAAGACTTTGGTGATTTATCTCAACCTAAGAGGTCAATGGGTGGAGTATCAGATTCCCATGGCGGGTTAGGAGGTTACTGATGGCTGAAATACGTTTTAATTACGGCGATAAGTTTACACAAACCACCAATACTAATACTGGTATTGGATCAACAATACCTGCTGCGAAATTAGACATAGCAGGTGGAACAAGTGCAGGAAGTCTCCGAGTTTCAGGTATTGCAACACTATCTTCTTATCAGGGATTTGTAAATACAAAACTTACAACTACAGAGAATATAATCGTAGAGGCAGGTCAAAGTGGATCTGTTTCAGGTGAAGTTGTAGTCAGCACAGGACAAACAATATCAGTATCCACAGGTGCAACCACAGGACAAGGTGGGATTCAGAGTCTCAAAGTATATGAAACATTCATGCCACCTGTTGGAGGGACTGCAGATCGACCAACCGATGTCAAACCCGGAATGGTTTACTATAATAAAGACTTCAAGACGATTGAGTTCTGGGATGGTAATTTCTGGAAGCAGGTTGATAATACAACAAGAAGGGGTCGTGGTATATTCAGTGGTGGAGGTTATCCTGTTCATGGCACCACAGGCCCAATAATTGAGTTCATTCAAATTTCCACATTAGGAAATTCAACTAATTTTGGCACTAATACACTTGGTATTTTGTCTGCAGGAAATTCTGACAGCACTAGAGGCACTTTTAGTGGTGGTTTTAATCCATTCAGAGATGTAATTGAGTATATCACGATGGCATCTGAAGGAAATGTAATAGATTTTGGTGATTTAACTGCAGCAAGAGCTTATGCTGGAAGTGCATCTTCATCAACTCGTGGATTAATTATTGGTGGATATCAACCTACATATTTAAATACTATTGACTATATTGAAATACAAACTTTAGGAGATGCAATTGATTTTGGCGACGCTGTAAGAGTAAAAGCATGGGGTAGTTCAACACAATCACCAACAAGAGGAGTCTATATGTCAGGTTCTACTTCTGTTGGGCCGTCAAGTGGAACATTGATTGAGTTTGTTACTATCGCAAACAAAGGTAATGCAACTACATTTGGTGATTCGACAGCAGGAAGAAGGGCAGCGACTGGTGGTGGAAATTCTGTAAGAGGTATTTTTGTTGGAGGTTACTTAAGTAATGCTATCCAATATGACACAATTGATTATGTTACACTGGCAAGTGAAGGAAATGCAATCGATTTCGGTGAAAATATATTTACTGGATCTTATTCAGGTGCAGTCGCAAACAATAACAGAATGGTTATTGCTGGTGGTTACAATGCACCTGCAACTCGTTTTGCTAGTATGTCACAAATAACCATAGCAACAACAGGAAATGCTCAAGATTTTGGTGATATGTCATCAGGTGGTGGATCTGGAATCGGTGCTGTAAGTGATTCCCACGGTGGATTAGGAGGTTTCTAATGGCAACAATACGTAGAGCTGGTTTTGGAACTGTATTTGAACTCGAAGATAGTAAAGTCGGGATCGGAACTGATGCAGCAACTCATACACTTCAAGCACTTGGTAATATAAGATCAGAGGGTGTGCAAGATGTTGGTATCTCTTCTCTTACAACATATCAAGGATTTACAGATAAGGAAGCAAGATTTACTGGAGGACAAATTGATATTGAATCTCAGTCAGGATCGACATCAGGTGAGATTGTAATTGATGGTGATGTCACAGTTTCATCAGCAACAACATTTACAAGTGGCCCACAACATCTAACAGTCACAGATACTTTTACTCTTCCATCAGGAGATACAAATAGTCGTGCATTGAAACCAACTGCTGGAAGTTTGAGATTCAATCAAGATTTTGCAACACTTGAATTTTACACAGGTAACAATTGGGCAACAGTAAATACATTCACTGATATAAAACACAGCCCTTCCAGTCGTGGTCGTGGAGTGTTTGGTGGAGGCCTTAGTGGAACATCACCATATCCTGTCGATAAAAGTATAGAATTTTTGAACATGGCATCTACAGGAAATGCGTTAAGTTTTGGTGATTTAACTGGAACTCATAGGGGATGGATTAGTGCTTTTTCATCAGAGATTCGTGGCATATGGAATTCTGGATCTGATTATCCGGGTAATAATAATAGTGCTATCATAGATTATGTAACAATCGCATCAGAAGGTGACGCAATAGATTTCGGTGATCCAACATTCAATTCATTCAGTAAAACAAGTTGCAGTAGTAGCACAAGAGGTTTAAGTGCTGGTGGATATTCGTCAAGTAATCTTAACACGATTGAGTATGTTGAAATTTCAACATTAGGAAATGCATTAGATTTTGGCGATTTGATAACCACTACAAGAGGAATGGGAGCAAGCGGAAACCCAACTCGCGGTATCTTTGCTGGTGGAATACAATCCACACATACAACCGATATAAGTTTCGTAACAATCTCATCAAAAGGAAATGCTGCAAGATTTGGTGATCTAACAGTAGCGAGAAGAATGGATGGTGGTGGTCAAGTATCTGATTCAGTGAGAGGTTTATTTTGGAACGCTGGTGGGTTTGGGTATGCTGGTGGAGATGGTATTGAATCTATAAACATAGCATCAGAGGGAAACGCTTTATTTTTCGCTGATGGTTTAAGAACAACAGATGACGTATCATGCTCCTCTAGTCGAACTCGTGGAGTGTTTGCTTCAGGATATATTCAGCCTGGTGGCCCAGCGACAAATATAATTCAGTTTGTAACATTTTCAACATCAGGTCAGGTGCTTGATTTTGGTGACATGTCTGTTGAAAGGTTCGCTATGGGTGGTTGTTCTGATTCTCACGGTGGACTAGGAGGTTTCTAACATGGCAAATTTAAGAACAAACAATCTATCAGGAGAGCAAGGACAGAATGCCTATCGTGGGTCAGTTTTGCTTGAATCTGCTTCCAGTAGTCGTATATCAGTTACTAATACTACTGGTCTTGATTTTGGAACAGATCAATTTACTATTGAATTTTGGATATACCTTCTTAAAGAGCCTCCTGTTAATAAGAATATTTTTGCAAGAAGCACTTCTGCTTCTAATACCACTGGAATGATAATGTGGTTTGATGATAATGGTCATCTTGAGTTTGATTCTATTCATGGAGTAAGTGGAGCAGTTCATACTGGTGCAGCGATTGGAAACCATATGTGGCATCATATTGCAGTAACAAGAGATAGTTCAAATAATACAAGATTATATCTCAATGGTGTGAACAAAGCATCAGCAAGTAGTGATACATCAAATATCGTTGGAGCAACTAATTTACAAATTGCAAGTAATCTTGGTGCTGATGCATATTATAATGATGCATATATCTCTAATTTCCGTATGGTAAAGGGAACTGCAATTTATTCTGGGACAACAGATTTCACGCCACCACAATCAGAATTAACAGTGGTTGATGGAACAATTCTTCTATGCTGTCAGGATTCTAATGATCCAACACAAGAGGCAACAGATAAAACAGTCACGGGTTTTGGAAATTTAGCAACTGCAGGTTATCTTGGAACACAACCAAAAGTCATTCCACCATACGGAGTGGATGCAGGAAACACATTCGGAGGGTCAATCCAACAAAGCACTCAAGGATATGTGTATTTTCCAACTGGAAGAACCGAAGAGAGAGGAAGAGGTCGTGCATTATTTGCTGCTGGTGCGAATCCTAGTGTTACGAGCATTATTGATTATGTTCATATCCCTTCAGGTGGAAATGCTATTATATTTGGTAATTTAAGTGCAGGTGCTAAAAATACAGGATCCTCACTAAGTAGTGTTACAAGAGGTGTATTTGCTGGTGGTAGACAACCAAACGTTACAAACAATATAGAGTTTGTAACATTAGCAACAACTTCTAATACGACTGAGTTTGGCGATTTAACTGAGGCAAGAATTACTGCTGGTGCTGTTTCAAATTCAACTCGTGGAGTTTTTATGGCTGGTGGAACCCCTTCTCTAACAAATGTTATGGATTTCATCACAATCGCAACAACAGGAAATGCATCAGATTTTGGTGATGTTTTAAATGCAGGATTTAAAAGTGGTGGTGGTAGATCTAGTCCAACGAGAGGTATATTAGCTGGTGGTGGCAATCCCGGTGTTCAAAATGTTATTGAATTTATAACGATTGCAACCACTGGTAATGGCCAAGATTTTGGTGACTTAACTCAGGCAAGTCGTGCTTTGGGAATGGGTGAAGTTTCAAATGGAACTCGTGGTGTTTTAATGGGTGCATATACTGATCCCGCTTACAGTAACGTCATATCATTTGTTACCATTGCTTCAGCAGGTGATGCTACAGACTTTGGAGACATAAGTTCTGCTCGTGGTGGAGGAGGTGCAGGTTGCACTCCAACGAGAGGAATATTAGCTGGCGGTAGAACGCCAACAGATGTAAATACCATCGATGCTATCATAATTGCAACAACAGGAAACTCAACAGACTTTGGCGATTTAACTCAGGTAAGAGCATTTTCTCCGTCTGGTGCATCAGACAGTCACGGAGGTCTTTCCTAAATATGAATAGGATAGTAGAACAATGAGTTTACCACCAAGCGAGATACCATTAGGAGCAATGAGATTCAACTCTGACTCACAGAAGTTAGAGTATTGGATGGGTAGTGCGTGGATGCAGATACAAACATTCTCACCAAATCTTGACGGTGGTGCTCGTGGTATGTATATGGGAGGAGTTAAGAATCAACAACCTAGCCCAGTCACTACAAATGAGATTGATTTTTATAATATCGCATCAGCAGGAAATGCAGCAGATTTTGGTGATTTGACAACCAATATGTATAGTGGTTCCACTGGAAACGTAGCATCCACAACAAGAGGATTTGTTGCTGGTAGTTCTCCTAATCCCGGTATTAATACAATAAATCGTATCACTTTCTCTTCAACAGGAAGTGCTGCAGATTATGGGGATATGACTAATAAGAGATATGTTTTCTCTGCACATTCAAGTGCAACTCGTGGATTATTCATGGGTGGATATGTTCATCCAAGTTACAATAATGCGATTGATTATATCACAATGGCAACAGATGGTAATGCAGATGATTTTGGTGATATGACCTCTGCAACTGGTTATGCTGCAGGTGGTGGAAGCCCTACTCGTGCATTTCAATTTGGTGGAGTTAACTTAACATCAGATGTCTCAATGGTAACTATTTCGACTTTAGGTAATGCTGTAATTTTTGGTGGTTTGTCAAACGCTCGTCAAGGTGCTCCAAGTGGTGTTTCAAATCCAACAAGAGTGTTGATTGGTGGAGGAAATTTATCACCATCAAACTCAAAAACAAATGATGTTGAACTTTATTTTTCAGCATCTGGAGGAAATAGTATTAGTTTTGGAACCCTAACTGCTTCGAGATCCTATGGTCTTGGTGGTGCAGGTGATCAGGTTCGTGGAACTTTTGCTGGAGGATATACTCCAACTCAAGTTAATACCATAGATTACTTAACCTTTGCAACTGGTGGGGAAGCTGTTGATTTTGGTGATTTAAATAATGTGGTTAGAGGTGGTATGGGATCATCAAATGCACATGGAGGTCTCGGATAATGGGAATATTAAGAACTGATCGAGTAACTGGTTTAGGTGGTGCAAATGCCATCAAGGGGTCTGTATACTTTCCACATGATGGAGGCATAAGTGCAGGAGAAAGTGGTGCATTACAAATTCAAAATGAAAATGACGCACTAACATTTGGAACTGGTGATTGGACTATTGAATTTTGGTTTTATGCAAATAGAGTCGGTGTTGTTCAAACTCTCTTTGATAATCGAGGAACTGGTGCTGGAACAAATACTGCAGTTTTAATTAGAATTAGTGATTCTAATAATATTCAATTCTTTACAACGAATGCTTTTAGAATAACAGGATCAACCACAATAATAAAAAATGCATGGCATCATGTTGCACTGACTAGAACTGGTAGCACTCATACTTTATATGTAAATGGATCGAGTGATGGAACTTATAGTAACTCAGGTATGGATTATATTGGCCCTGTAAATAGTTTTGCTATTATTGGATCTGATGATAACAGAGATGGAAGATATGGATTAAATGGTTTTGTTTCTAATCTTAGAGTTGCAAAAGAATTAATTTATTCAGCAGCATTTACTGTTCCAACAACAGCACTGACTCCAACTTCAAATACTACGTTGCTTTGTTGTCAATCATCAGGAAATGTTAATGCGTCATTTGGAGATTGCATCCTCACAGCGTTTGCATCAAATACAAACTCCAGAGGCCCAGAGGCATCAAGATTCACACCAAACTCACCCGTTGGTTTCTCTACAACTACTGATGTCGGAACACAATTTGGATCAACATTTGATGGTGTGACAACCTTTGACTCACAAGCATACATGGTTCCACCCGGTGGAAATACAAGAGAAAGAAACCGAGGTCGTGGATTAGTTGGTGGTGGATATTCTCCCTCTGTTCTTGGTCAGATATATTCTGTTGAAATTGCATCAGATGGAACTTCTGCTGATTTTGGTGATTTAACACTGGCAAGAAGAGGAACTGGTGCTGCAGCAAGTCATACAAGAGGTGTATGGGCTGGTGGATATGCACCGGGTTATCAAGATAGAATTGATTTTGTGACTATTGCAACCACTGCAAATGCAATAGATTTTGGTAATTTAGATACTGGTAGATTTGAAAGTAGTGGAGTGGGTAATGATACTCGTGGAGTATTCGGGCCTTGTGAAAATCCCGCTACATCACAAAATGTTATTCAATTTATAACATTTGCAACCACAGGAAATGCGACTGATTTTGGTGACTCAACAGTTCAAACTAAAAAACAAGCATCCATGAATTCAACCACTCGTGGATTATTTGCTGGTGGTCAAAATGTTCCGTCACCAAGTGCTTATTATGATATAATTGATAAAATCACTATCGCAACAACAGGAAATGCTGCAGATTTTGGTGATCTTACTCAAAATGTTTTCATGTGCACAGGTGTTAGTGATTCTACAAGAGGTATAAGAGGTGGTGGAGCAAAATCTCCTTCTCCTGCAAACACCGATACTATGGATTTTGTAACTATTGCATCAGATGGTAACGCAACAGATTTTGGTAATTTAACCACTGATAACCAAAGAAGTGGTGGTATGAGTAATAGTGTCAGGGGATTATTTGCTGGTGGAGCAACTCCTAACTCTTCAACTGCTGTTAATTCAATTGATAAAATAACAATTCAGACTACAGGAAACGCTGTTGACTTTGGTGATTATCCAGCATATACAGGTAGCGGATTATCAGCTGTTACTCAGGCTGCAGGATGCTCTGACAGTCACGGTGGTCTTTCATAAATATGTTAGGAGTATAATTATATGTCAAACAAACCACCGATAGAAGTTCCACAGGGAGCAATAAGATTAAACACTGATTCGCAGAAACTAGAGTTCTTCGCACAGGATCGGTGGTATGAGTTTGCGACTAATACACCAAACCTTGATGGTGGTGCTCGTGGTGTTTTTTGTGGTGGTGATCCATCTCGCACCACTAATATGGATTTTATTACAATTCCTACCAGAGGAAATTCAATTGATTTTGGTGATTTTCCAATTAGTAATGGAACAGGAAATAGGGGAATTGTAGGATCAAATACAAGAGGATTTTGTTGTGGCGGTGAATCACCATCAGCAGGTGACTCACATAATGTTATAGGTAAGTGGGAATTTTCATCAACTGGTAGTGCTATTGATTTTGCAAATTTAACATTTACAATGAAAGGTGGTGCTGGATTGTCTAATGCTACTCGTGGAATTATAACTAGAGGATATGGTGCACCCGCGTTAAATCATGAAGAAATTGATTTCTTTACGATGGCATCACAACAAAATGCTGTTGATTTTGGTGATCTAGCTTCTGGTTCTTCATATCTTGGTTGTGGAACAGCAAGCCCTACGAGAGGAGTTATAATCACATCAAGAGATACAAGTGGCACAGCAAATATCATGGAATTTGTAACTATCGCAACAACAGGAAATGCACAAGATTTTGGTGATGTAACAACTCTAAACAATGCTATCGCTACTTGTGCTGGTGGAAATTCAACTCGTGGAGTATTAGCAGGTGGCGGTGATGCTCCGTATACAACAGTGGTTTCTTACATTACCTATGCAACGACAGGAAATACAACAAAATTTGGAGATTTGCACACTGCACTTGGATACCAAGCTCCTGCTAGTGATCGTATTACTCTAGTAACTGGTGGTGGTGGAGGCCCAACAAATAGAATGGATGCTGTTGCCATTGCAACTGGAGGAACATCAGTTGATTTTGGTGATTTAACTGTAAGTAAAACTACAATGACTGGTTCATCAAATGGTCACGGAGGTTTATAATGGCAATACTTAAAGTCGATACAATATCTGGAATTGGCACTGAAGGCCCAGTATTTGAGGGAGATATAGAATTTACAAGTCAAAACTTTTTAACACTTCCAAAGGGTGATACAACACAAAGAGGAAGAGGTCGTGGAGTTATAATGGGTGGTTATAGTAGCCCTAATGGTTACGAGAAAGATATTTATTACCTTGACATACAATCTATGGGTAATGCAATAAGATTTGGTGATTTAACAGCAACCAGATATGCTGGTGGTGGATGTGGATCATCAACTCGTGGAATAATTGGTGGTGGAAGAGATCCTAGTGGTCGTATTAATATTATTGAGTCTGTAGAGATTGCAATTACCAGTAATTCAATAGATTTTGGTGATTTAACAGGTGTAAATGCGTTTAATCAAGGAGGTGGAAATCAAACTAGGGGTATTTGGATGGGTGGATCAACACCTACAACAGTTGATACCATAGAATTTGTTACGATTGCATCAGCAGGAAATGCAACTGATTTTGGTAATATGACGGCTGTAAAAAACTCTGTTGCCACTGGTGCAAGTTCTACAAGAATGCTTGGAATGGGTGGAGGAAATCCTTCATCAAAATTAGCTACAATAGACCTTATTACAATCGCAACCACAGGAAACGCATCAGATTTTGGTGATTTGACCATAGCAAAAAGTTCAGGAACAGGAGTTTCAAGTGGAATTCGTGCTGTAGCTATAGGTGGAGTTGGTTCACCCGCAATTCTTAACACTATGGATTTTGTTACGATTGCAACTACAGGAAATGCAACTGACTTTGGTGATACAGTTGCACCATATGAACATACAGGATCAGTTGATAATTCAATTCGTGGTGTGATATGTGGTGCTAGAACACCAAGTTATCTCAATATCTTAGAATCTATTACTATCGCAACCACAGGAAACTCAACAGATTTTGGTGATATATCAAGAGATAATCTTGCTTACGTTGCAGGAACATCTGACAGTCACGGAGGTTTAGCATAATGAGTATCAATCCCGTAGAAATTCCAACAGGAGCAGTCAGATATAATACTGACAGTAATAAGATGGAGGTATATATTGGCAGCACATGGATGGAGGTCGCTGTAAGCACACCAAATCTTGATGGTGGTGCTCGTGGAATATTTACTTCAAGGTCAACTTCTCCCGGTGTATATGTTAACACAGTAGATTATATTACAATAGCAACAGCAGGGAATGCGATTGATTTTGGTGATACGATTGGTAGTGGAGCGTATGGTTCAACCGCATCATCTAAAACTCGTGGGTTACTTGGTGGTGGTCATCCAAACTCTAATGGATCAGATACAATTCAATTTTTTACTATTTCATCAACAGGAGACGGAACAGACTTTGGTAATTTAACATCAGCAAGATGGATAATGGGTGGTGGTGTCTCAAGTCAAACTCGTGGAATTTTTGTGGGTGGAGCTATACTCACAAGTGGTAATCCAAATACAAATGTTTTAGATTTTGTAACAATAGCATCAGAGGGAAATGCAGTTGATTTTGGTGATCAGATCACAGCAAGGAGACAACAAGGAAGTGTTAACAGTTCAACTCGTGGCATATTTGCTGGAGGATATAATCCCGGCACTTTAAATTTAATTGAATTTGTTACAATTGCAACAACAGGTAACACACAAGATTTTGGTGATTTAATTGGAGCACTTAGACAAAACGCAGGAGTATGTAATTCAACTCGTGGTGTATTCGCTGGTGACTATCCTGCTGCAAATCATATTGATTTTATAACAATTGCAACTTTAGGAAATGCACAAAACTTCGGTGATTTGACAGCACCACGTTTTCTTAATGCTGGAGTATCATCACCAACTCGTGGAGTATTTGCTGGAGGTTATTCTCCTAGTGAACCATCACCAACAAATAGTATAGAATACATAGCAATTCCAACACAAGGTGATGCAGTTGATTTTGGTGATTTGACTGTTGCTGGTTATGGGTCTGGTGGAATATGTAATGCACATGGAGGGTTGTAAAAACTGTTCCCTTGTGCTATACTAAATACATCAGTCATAACTTATTGAATAATAATGGATGAAAAATCAGCAGCAATTACTGAAGTAGAACTTACACCGGGTTCTGCGATATCTGTAAGTGATCTGAAACAAGACCTAACAAACCTGACTCCTGAGTATAAGGGAATGTTAAGTCATATCGAGGAGACACTACCTGCAACAAACGCAGCCTGTGATAACTTCTATAAGTCACACTCACAGATGATGACGGTGACATTAGATATTACTGATCTTACACCAGTGCGAAGCATCAAACATACTCTTGCATCAATCGAAAGAACAAAGAGTGCGATCATGGAAGCACAGATTAATATGAAAAAGAATGAGGTGAAGGTCAAGAAGAAGCAAAGAGAGATAGATCAATGTGAAGATTCACTCGATCAAGAGGAATTACAGATCGAGTTAATTGAACTACTGAATAACAATCGTAGTATTGAGAACTCAATGAAAGGTGCGATTCGTAAGATGTCATTCCTGATGACACAGTATCGTTCTGTTCTTGATCATATTGGTAAGGATCATATCACAGAAGAGGATTATGAAAGAGAAGAGAAACGCTATCATGTCATGACTGCATTGAAGCAAGCACTCAACTCTGCAAGACCTCGTGGTGGTGTGATTGATGAGGGTAACTCAATTTACCTATTTGATATTGGTGTAAACGTATCACATGCACAGGCAGAGATCTTCAACTATCTGAAGATTGAGAATGAAATGGTTGCAAAAGGTCAAGCACCATCACACGAGATGACAGTTGAATGGCTTGAGAAGTGTGCAGACAAGTTCCAAGATTGTTCAGAAAGATTTGCAGCAAGTCGTGGATTCACAATACTTGATGAGAAGTCATTAACACAAGCAGAACAGGTAACAATGCTACCTTCAAAAGCAGACGCAGAGTTTGCGAAACTCAAAGAAGCAGAGTAATTATGATTCATCTTGTAATTGGCACACCCATGTATGGTGGGATGTGCACTAGCGAATATACACAGTCATTATTAAACTTAAGTGAGGCAGCAAACAAGTCTGAGGGTGTCAAACTGACAACTATCTTTCTTGGCAATGAAAGTTTGATACAACGTGGGCGAAATACAATCGCACATCATTTCATGAATTTACCTGATGCAACTCATCTATTATTCATTGATGCTGATATCAAGTTTCGCACTGAAGATATTGTGAAGATGATACAGGCAGATAAGTCTCTTATCATAGGCCCTGTTGCATTGAAAGGATACAACTGGAATGAGATTCGTCAGGCTGCAGTTAATGGTGAGGATGATATTGGAAGAACTGGTGGTGTATTTAACATCAATCATCTTCCCGGAATTGATATGGTGGATGAAAATGAACCATTTGAAATTGAACATGGTGGTAATGCATTTATGATGATTCGTCGTGATTGTTTTGAGACTTTGAAACCCCATACTCCCATATATACTAATGGAGGAAGATCTCTACCTGACGGTGTAGAAATAAAAGACTACTTTCGTGTAGAGATAAATAAAAATACGAATCATTTATTATCTGAAGATTATTTCTTCTGTCATTCATATCGACAAGTAGGTGGAAAAGTCTGGTGTGCTCCTTGGGTGGAGACTGGACATTTTGGTTCACATCTCTTTAATGGTAAATACACTAGGAACAATTAACGAAAATGGCACAACCAATTGTAAAATATACTTTAAATAAGAAAGGGCAAGTGCCTAGTTGGATTAACACTAGCTCATCTTCATTTGCTGGTCAACATGGCATCAGTGGAAATAAGGATGGATATATTCCGAGATATGAAGATCCGCAAGAGACAATCTACTTAGGAATTGCATCTGGTGATCCTGATCCTGATGGCACTCCTGATGATTACGTTGGAACATTTGCAAATAAAACTGCTCTTCAGACATACATAACAGCAACAGGATCGACATTACAATATAAAACAGTAACAGGGACAGTTACAGGAGTTCAAACATCTGTAACAACTGGATTATCTACTGCATGGAATCAAACAGAATACTCTGGTGGATTATCAACATCAACAACAACAAAGCACACAGCCTCTGGTGTTGGAACAGTTGCAACCATATCTACATCTGGAGTCACTAAAGTTGTCACAGTTGTTGATACAACAACAGGAAGTTCAACTAGCACAGTTTCAAATCCAGTGACAGTTGATCCTGCATCTACACTAAGTGGAGTTTCAACCTCAGTTGGAATCGTAACTACATCTTCAACAGATGAGTTTACTGGTGTTACAACTACAACAACCACGACTGACACAACATCATTTACTTATACTGATGTGACGACTAACTCTTCAACATCAACCTCTGAGACAACAACAGATGGAGTGACAACAAGAACTGATACGGTGACATCAACTGAAACTACAAATTATGAGACCAGTTATGATTATGCAGCAGAAGCAACAAGACTCTGGGATATATACACAGCACTTAATTCATAGTAATATATGAAATTTTATTTTGATTGTGGACTCCCTCGTTCGGGGTCTACACTTTTGACTGCGCTATTAAATCAAAATCCTGAGATTCATGCTGGAACGTTATCTCCTGTATTTGAGTTGATGTATTATACGAATGAGATACTTCATAAGGAACAAGCACAAGCATTTCCTAAGCCAAAAGTATTTCAAGAGATTGTAACAAATAATATTATAAATTATTATTCTGATGTAAAAAATCCAGTCATAATTGATAAATGTAGAGCATGGCCTGCACACATTGATATTATCAAGAAGTATGTAACCAATAATCCAAAACTGATATGCACAGTTCGTCATCCACTTGATATTCTTGCATCTTTTATTACTTTATTTCATAAAGACGGAACTCTCAACTTTATTGATAAAGCAATGCTTAAAGAAGGAAAAACTATTACAGATGATAATCGTTGTCATTATATGATGAATCCGGGTGGAATCGTATGGGAATCAATGAACGCACTCGCAACAGCGTTTAGGCAGAAACAACAACATCATATTCATTTTATACAATACGATAATCTTGTATCTAATACATCACAAGAGATTGCAAAACTACATGGATTTTTAGAACTAGATCCATATGTTTATAACTTTGATAATATAGTTGCAAAAGATAGAGAAAAAGATGCAGTGGTATATGGATTACCTACAATGCATGAAGTAAGAAAATCAATTAGTAAAATATCAAAACCATATCAAAAAGTGTTGAGTGTAGATGTGATAAATAAATATATTAACTATGATTTTTGGAATCAGCAATAAATGTCAGAAGTTAGGGTCAACAATCTATCAAATGAGAATAATACAGGTGGCCCTACCATATCAGGTATCACAACGTATTCTGGCAGACATTTCTTTGTGCCACCAACTGGAGACACCGCAAGTAGACCAGAGGATTGCGAGCCAGGATCACTCAGATTTAATACAGATACAGCGCATTTAGAATATTTTAGAGGAAATACAATTGGTTGGGTGGAGATAGAAGCAGAACTTACAGAACCACTAGGAGGAGGAACGGGATCGAATACGGGTCTTGGCACTCGCATGTTTTTTGCGGGTGGAACAGATGGATCTGGAGTAGTTGATGTTATTCAATTTGTAACTATTTCAACATTAGGAAATGCTCAAGATTTTGGTAATCTAACGGCTGCAAAACAAGAGGGAGGAGCACTTGCTAGCCGCACAAGAGGATTTTATTTTGGTGGAGATCCTGCCCTTAATGTAATTGAATTTATTACAATGGCATCCACAGGAAATGCCTCTGATTTTGGGGATACCAGCACCACCTCAAAATCTGGGATGGGTATGTCAGATAGAACTCGTGGAGTAATGGTGCATGGATTTTCAGCACCTACTAGAGTTAATACAATCAGCTTTATTACGATGGCACAAAATGGAAATTCAGTTGATTTTGGTGATGCCACTGCTCAATGTAATGCTGGTGGTGGATTAAGTTCTTCAACAAGAGGGGTATACGCACTAGGATCTCTTGATGGTGTGTATAGTAATGCTATAGACTTTATAACAATAAAAACAACGGGAAATGCAGCAGATTTTGGTGATCTTTCAACAAGTGGAGTTCATTGCAATACTTATTCTAATGCCACTCGTGGAGTTTTTCATAGTGCTTATCAATATCCAGCCTCTCCAAACTTTATGAATGTTATTCAATTTATAACAATTGCAACAACAGGAAATACAACAGACTTTGGTGATTCACTCACTGGAGGATATGGATGTGGTGGAGCATCACCGACTCGTGGTGTTACTGGTGGTGGATATTTTGCTGGTGCTCCTACTGGTGAGTCTGGAGGGTTTACAAATATCATTGATTTTGTTGAAATAGCAACCACAGGAAACGCAAAAGATTTTGGTGATTTAACAAATACAGTGCGACATATTAAGGGTGATTCAAATGGTCACGGAGGTTTATAATGTCTGAAATTAATTCTTCAAATTTTAAAAAGGAACATGGTGATCTTGCACCAGATCTTGTTGGTGTCACAGAACTGACATCACCTTATTTCTTTGTGCCACCATCAGGAAACACAGCAGAGAGACCAGAGGATTGTGAGCCCGGCACACTCAGATTTAATACTGATATTGGAAGTCTTGAAGTTTTTAGAGGAAATACAATTGGTTGGGAACAAATACAAAGAAGAGAAGGTCAATATCTAGGTGGAGGAATAACACCAAACCTTGGATCAAATTCTGGAACAGGAACTCGTGGGATAATTTTAGGTGGAGAGAGCCCATCAACTGGTAATAGAGATATAATTGAATATATTACGATTGAAACTTTAGGTAATACACAAGATTTTGGTAACTTGGTTTATTCAAGAAGAGGTGGAACACAAAATTGTGGATCAAGAGTGAGAGCGTTGATAGGTGGAGGATACACAGGCCCTGCAGATGAAGAGGAGATAGATTTTATAACTTTTGCAAGTCTTGGAAATGCACAAGATTTTGGTGATTTAACAAGTAAAACTCATTCAGGTAGTGCTTGCTCAACCAATGTAAGGGGATTATTTACGGGAGGATATACTGGATCTGGAACTGTCACCAATAATATTTGTTATGTAACAATCTCACAAACAGGAAACGCTGTTGATTATGGTGATTTAACAAGAACAACTAGAGCTCTTGGGTCATGTCAATCTTCAACTCGTGGAATACAGGCAGGAGGAGCACCAAGTAACCAAAACACGATGGATTTTATCACCATGATGACAACTGGTAATGCAACAGATTATGGTGATTTAACTGTAGGTAGAGATATTATTACAGGTGGAGGTAATTCAACTCGTGGCATATTTGCTGGTGGAAGAACTGCTCCTGCTGGTGCATTCACAAATGTTATAGATTTTATTACGATTGCAACTCTAGGTAACGCAATAGATTTTGGTGATTTACAAGATGCTGCATATATGTCAGGGAGATCAACTGCATCATCTCCCCTTAGAATGGTTATGACAATGCCAAATACTCCAAGTTTCCAAGCTGGTTTTGATTTTATAGAGATTGCAACAACAGGAAATGCACAAGACTTTGGTGATGCATCTGAAGCAATGCAATCAAATGGTGCAACTTCTAACGGTCACGGAGGTTTATAATGTCACAAATTAACATCAGAAACTTATCAAATGAAAATGATGATGGATCACCAGAGATAGTCGGTGTATCTACATTTTCTGCAACATCATTCTTTGTGCCACCAAAAGGATCAACAGCAGAGAGACCATCAGACTGTGAGCCCGGTTCAATCAGATTTAACACAGATACAGCAAACTTAGAATATTTTAGAGGAAAGACACTTGGTTGGAGTCAGTTTGAATTAGTCACATCTAATCTTGGTGGGGGAACAGGATCAAATACAGGTGTTGGTGCTCGTGCATTATTCACTGGTGGTCAAGCACCGGGAAATACTGATGCCATTGATTTTGTTACTATATCAACTTTAGGTAACTCACAAGATTTTGGTAATTTAACTACCAGTTTAAGCAATACCGGGTCAGGTGCTTCAAGAACTAGAGGACTTATTTGTGGTGGAGAGCCACTAAGAGCAGACATTGAATTTGTAACATTCGCATCAACAGGTAATGCAACTGACTTTGGTGCAGACCTGTCAGGCAATAGGAGAGGATCTATGAATGTTTCTTCCTCAACGAGAACGTGCGTTGCTGGTGGTTATACTGCAGGTAGTCCTTATCCAAGAACAGCTGCGATAGATTATTTGACCATGGCATCAACAGGAACTGCTGGTCAAGATTTTGGTGATTTGACAAATGGTGTTAGATTATTTAATGGTGGAATGTCTTGTAATTCGACAACTCGTGGTATATGGATAGGTGGTAGTGATCCAAGTTCTGGAACCACTCATATGGATTCCATAACAATTTCAACTTTAGGAGACTCAACAGATTTTGGTAATTGCACACAGAGTAATGGTGGGCCAAAAGGAAATTGTAATGCAACTCGTGGTGTATGGGCAGGATTCTTTACTCCATCAGTTGTAAATACAATTGAATTTGTCACGATTGCAACAACAGGAAACACACAAGACTTCGGTGATTTAACAGTATCGAGAGCCTTTTGTCAATCGAGTGGATGCTCTCCAACAAGAGGAGTATGGGCAGGTGGTGCAACACCTACAAGAGTTAACACCATTGACTATGTTGAAATAGCAACCGCAGGAAATGCAGTTGATTTTGGAGATACAATAGCAGCAACAAATGAAGGTGGCGGTATGTCTAACGCTCATGGAGGTCTCTAAATAATCATATGGAAAAACCCTCACTCGATACGGCAAAAGCAGGTGCAATGCGTTTCAATACGGATAGCAGCCAGATGGAGATTTATGATGGGAATCAGTGGACAGGAATATTAGCAACATCACCAAATCAACAAACTGGTGGAACTCGTGGGATATGGGCTGGGGGAGGCCCCTCTGCAACTGATAGAATTGATTTTGTCAATGTAGACACCACTGGAGATGCAATTGATTTTGGTAATTTGCTTGGCAATGAAAATTATACAAGAGGATATGGAAATCGAACACGAGGATTATGGGCTCAATCTGTATCCCCTGCAACTGACCAAATAGAATTTATAACAATCGCACAACAAGGAAATTCACAAGATTTTGGAAATTTAACTCAATCTTCTCAATCTGGTTGTCATACAGGAGATAGCACAAGGTGTGTTTTTTTTGAAGGTATAAACCCAACAACTAATGTAATATCATATGTTACTATAGCATCAACAGGAAATGCTGTTGATTTTGGTGATATGTTGCAAGGGGTAAGACACACATGTGCAGTTCAATCACCTACAAGGGGTATAGTTCCCGGTGGGTGGACTAATCAACCTAATCATAATACTAACATAATTCAATATATCACTACTTCAACGTTGGGTAATGCATCAGACTTTGGTGATGTTACTATATCAGAATCTTTAAGAGGTCATGCAGCTGGGTCTAATGCAGTAAGAGGAGTTTATGGTGGTGGAATACGATATCCGAGTGGTGTGCAAACTGGATTAGAATTTATCACGTTGGCAACTTTAGGTAATGGAACAACATTTGGTGATTTAGCTTATTCTGGTAGACAGGAAGGTGGTGGTTGTGCCTCTGGCACACGAGCAGTATTTGGGGGTGCATATGCTCCAAGTGCATTAAATACGATGAATTACGTGCAGATAATGACCACAGGTAACGCATTTGATTTTGGTGATTTGACTATCGCAAGAGGAACAGGAGCTCTTTCAAACGGTCATGGAGGTTTATAATGTCTGAATTTAGAGTCAACTCAATTACAAATCAAGACGGAAGTGCAGGGCCTCAGGTATGTGGTGTCTCGACATTTAGTGGTAAGTCTGGTGTTCAGATACCAAGTGGGCCAACAGATTTCCGTAGACAAGATGGTGGTGGAAGAGGAAGAGGAGTGTTTGGTGGAGGTTATAATCCTACAATTAATAACGTGTTGAATTTCGTAGAGATTGCAACCACAGGAAATGCAACTGATTTTGGTGATTTAAGTTTATCAAGAAAATTTATTGCTTCATCAGGTGATTCAACTCGTGGTTTATTCATGGGTGGTGAAACACCTACAGCACAATCTGTCATTGATTATGTCACTATATCATCAGGTGGTGGTGCGAATGATTTTGGAGATTTAACAGAAGCAAGAGATTTTGGTGCAGCATGTAATTCAAATGTTCGTGGAATTTATGGTGGTGGAGACGGAACAAGTCAACCATACTTAACTAAAATAGATTCTGTTATCATACAATCCACCGGTAAAGCAAATAAGTTTGGTGACTTATCACTAGCAAGATTAGGTTTAGGTGCTGGTTCAAGTCCAACAAGAGCTGTATTTGGTGGAGGAACAGGAGGATCACCTTTAAATAACTTGTTGTTAATTGATTTTATAGAAATTGAAACTGGTGGAACTGCTGTAAAATTTGGAGAATTATCTGTAGGTAGACATTACGTTTCTGGCATATCAAATTCAACTCGTGCATTATTTGCTGGTGGAGTTACACCTACCACAGTGAATACAATTGATTTTATAACGATTGCAACCACAGGAAATGCAACTGACTTTGGTGATATGACAGTTGCAGCAAGAGGTTTAATGGAGGGAAGTGCAACAACTTCAACTCGTGGTTTATTAATATCTGGTAAACATGATAGTGGATATTATAATGTAATTAACTTTGTCACTTTTTCAACAGCAGGAGATGCAACTGATTTTGGAGATACAACAGGACTTGTTAGTTATGGTGGAGCAATATCTGATACGAATGGAGGATTAGCACAATGACGGAACAAAGACCATTACAACCAACTCCCGTAGGAGCATTACGATTTAATTCTGATAGTGCAAATTTAGAATATTTTGATGGGAATGAATATGTAAATATCACAACCGACTCACCTGAACAAAATACTGGTGGAACTCGTGGATTATTCGCTGGTGGTTACAAAGTTCCGGGCACTAGCAATGAAATAGATTTTATAAACGTTGATACGACAGGAAACGCAACAGACTTTGGAAATCTATCTGCCGAAAGAAGAGGTGTTGCTGGCCTTGCATCTAGAACTCGTGGATTATTTGCTGGTGGCCGATCTCCTGATGTTAATACAATTGAATTCGTTACAATCGCATCAACAGGTGACGTAACTAATTTTGGTGATTTAACAATAACATCACATCACGGAACAGGCCTGTCAGATTCAACTCGTGGAATCATAACTGCAATGGAAAATCCAGGCTGGCCTAGCAGTAACAGTAATCAAATAGATTATGTTACAATTGCATCAACAGGAAATGCAAATGATTTTGGTGATTTATATTTTGGCACAAGAGAATGTGGTGGATGTGCATCACCCACTCGTGGTGTTGTTTTTTCAGGAACACCTAGTGGATCAAATGTCATTCAATATTTTACAATCTCAACACAGGGTAATTCGGCAGACTTTGGTGATTTAACCACTGTTGGTCAAAGAGGTAAAGGTGGTAGTAATGCAGTAAGAGGATTATTCAATATAGGTTTAACACCAAGCGTTAGTAATATAGTTGATTTTATAACTATTGCAACGTTGGGTAATGCAAAAGATTTTGGTGATTTAACAGAAGCAAGAGGTAATGCATGTGCAACGGCATCTTCCACTCGTTTTGTTGTTGCAGGTGGTGGAGCTCCATCGGTAGTTGATACAATTGATTATGCTCAGATAATGACAACAGGTAATTTTATTAATTTTGGAGAACTTGTTGGAGCTGATAGAAGTCAACTAGGTGCTTGTTCTAACGGTCATGGAGGTTTAGGATAATGTCAGAACTTAGAATTAACAACATTACAGACACCGCAGGGTCAAGTGGGCCAATTATTGCTGGTGTGTCAACAGTTACATCAACATCACACATGGTCATGCCAAGTGGCCCAACAGAAATGCGTGGTGGAAGAGGAAGAGGGGTATTTTCAGGTGGATCAAATCCAGTAAGTAAAACAATGGATTTGATTGAAATTGCCACCACTGGAAATGGAACATTTTTTGGTGACATTATCGCTACTAGATGGGGTTTAGGTGGTCTTGCATCATCAACTCGTGGTGTATTTGCAGGTGGATATTATAATTCACCAGCTTCCTTCTTTACAAATATTGAATACATAACGATGTCCTCAAGCGGGGGGACAAATGACTTTGGAGATCTCTCTCAAGGAAACTATAGGCCAGGTTGTTGCAATTCTCCAACTCGTGGTCTTATGGGTGGTGGATTTGTTCCACCTAGTTTTGCTCAAATAAACAACATTGAATTTATAACGATTGCGTCAACAGGCGACTCCTCTGATTTTGGTGATTTATCAACAATTTTAGCAAATAATGGATCTTGTTCATCACCTACTCGTGGAATATTTGCTGGTGGTTATAATCCATCACTTACTGCACAAATAGATTTTGTCACGATTGATACAAAAGGAAATGGACAAGATTTTGGTAATTTAACACAAGCAAGAAAAGAAGCTTATGGGTGTTCAAATACAACTCGTGGATTGTTTAATGGTGGTGGTTATCCGGGAGGAACATCAACTACAATTGATTTTATTACGATCGCTTCTTTTGGTGACGCAATAGATTTTGGTGATTTATCAGCAGCTAAATCATCTGTTGGAGCTGTTGCATCATCAACTCGTGCGGTTATTGGTGGGGGTGCAGCACCCGGTGCGATTAATGTCATGGAGTTTGTTACCATAGCGACAACAGGAAATGTAACAGACTTTGGTGATCTTTTGACTGCAAGAAGAGATATTGGCGGTGCTTCAGATAGTAATGGTGGACTTGGAGACTAAATATTAATATGTCAGACTTTAAAATAAACAGTATTGCAACGAAACAAGGTCAGCACGGGCCGGTAATTGCTGGTGTCTCGACAATCAACTCCACTGGTTGTATGAAGATACCAAGTGGGCCAACTTATTATCGTGGTAATCGGGGTAGAGGTATATTTGCAAGTGGGCATGAACCTAACTCAGTTAAAAATATAGATTTTATCAATATCGCATCAACAGGAAATGCAACGGCATGGGGTGAAGTTCTTGGTAATGGTATGGCACTTGCAGGTGGTGCATCCAATAATGTTCGTGGTGTCTATACGGGTGGTTTCGAGGGATCTCCAACCAATAATAGAATAAACACAATACAAGCACTTAATATTCCCACAAATGGAGACATATTTGACTTTGGTGATCTGACATATACCTCTCAACAAATGAGTGGTGTTGGTAATCAGACTCGTGGTGTCTATGCAAACGGATATGCATATCCACTTGCACCATCAACAGATGCATTAAATATGACATATACCATGATTGAGTTTATGTCAAGTGCAAATAAAACAGATTTTGGTGATATTATTGCTAACGCAGCATGTAGAGACTTAGCAACAGTTGAAACTGAGATTCGAGGATATTTTGCCGGTGGAGAGGGAACTGGTCAAGTTCCGGGAACTCATAACAAAAACATAACAATCAAAGGATTTGCAAATGGAAGCGAATCACTTAATTTTGGTGAATTATCCGTGCAAGCAAAACGAGGGGCTGGAGTTGGAAGTCATACCAGAGGAGTTTTTATTTGCGGTGGTATTGCAGACTCACCTGAAGCATTTTCAAATACAATTGAATTTATTACTCTTACAACATCAGGTGAGGCAACTGATTTTGGTGATGCGACAAGTAATACTGGTGCGATTAATAACAATAGTGCAAGTAATACAATTCGAGGTGTTTATCATAATCCAAGAACAACAGATGGTGGAGCAGAAAAAAATATTCTTGAATTTATCACAATAGCGACCACAGGAAATGCGACTGATTTTGGTGATTTAAACTATTCATCTCGTGATGGATGTGGATTATCTGACTCTCATGGAGGATTACCATTATGAAGGAATATCAAGTTATTGGAAACGCAGCCTCTGGTTCAATCAGATTTAACACAGATTCGAGTAAGTTAGAGATATACAATGGCGAGCAGTGGTGGGAGATAGATGCAACATCACCAGAGTTACAAACTGGTGGAACTCGTGGAATATTCATGGGTGGTTATCAGCCTGGTGGTGGTGATAAAGATGATATAGAATTTATAAATGTAGATACAACAGGAAATGCAACTGATTTTGGTAATTTAACAACTGAAAGAAGAGGAACTGGTGGAGCAGTTGGAAGTCGAACTCGTGCTGTAATGATAGGTGGAAGAGATTCACCCACCAATGAATGTGTAATTGATTTCGTGACGATTGCATCAACAGGAAATGCAACAGATTTTGGTGACGTAACAAATGGAGTGGCAAATAGTGGTCAGGGTGGAAATGCAGTAAGAGGAGTTGCTTACTCTGGATCTCGTAATAATCCTAGCCCAGCAATTACAAATACAATCGATTTTATAACAATCGCACAACAAGGTAATGCAGTTGATTTTGGTGATGCTGTAACTGGGGCTATAACTCAAACTGGAGGTCTTAATTCACCAACTCGTGGATTATTTGCTGGTGGATATACTCCAAGTGAAACAAATGCTATATCATATATTAATTTTATGACTACAGGGAATGCATCAGATTTTGGAGATTTGACTCGTTCTAAAGCAAGAAGGCCTGGTGGTGGTAGTAATGCAGTTCGTGGAATAATTGCTGGTGGTAATCATTATGATAGTGGTGAAGAAGGTCAGGATACTATTGAATTTATTACACTGGCAACATTGGGAAATGCATCAGACTTTGGTGATTTATTAAATACTGATACAGAAAGTATGGCAGGTTGTTCTTCACCTACAAGAGCAGTATTTTTCTCTTCTCCAATATCACCCGGCACTCAGACAAATACATTATCTTATGTTCAAATTATGACAACTGGAAATGCGATTGATTTTGGTGATTCCACTACGAATAATAGATGGGGTAAGGGTGGAACATCAAATGGTCATGGAGGTCTTGGATAGTTGCAATATTTGAAAGGATGATATATAATGATATTAGATAATTTTAAAAAATGGTCAACGCTATAGACTTTAGTGATCTGACAGGATTAAAGCAAGAGAAACCAAAACCACAAGGATTTCAAACTTCTCCACCCCAACAACCACAACAACCACAACAACAGTTAGGTGTAAAAAATCCTAAAACTGGTGAAGTGCAAGCAGCCATGGGTTATCCTGTGAATCAGATGGGTCAAGGTGATGAGTTATTACAGTTGTTCCCGATGCCTGTAATGATATGTCCCTACCCTGTGGATTATACAAAAGAATTAGAATGGATAAAAAATAAAGAGTGTAGAAAAGAAAATGGTGGAGATTCAAATGGGCAAGGTCAAAAAATTCATTACAATCGTCAATCAGAAGATACTTTTGTGCTTGACAACCCAGAATTAGCAAATATTCGTGCATTCATTGAAGCGAAGTTGCATAAGTTTGTAACAGAGATCATGTCATCAGCTGATAAATTGGTTATTACACAGTCATGGTTGAATAAGAGTAAGAAAGGAGAGTCACACCATGAGCATGTGCATCCGAATAGTATGGTGAGTGGTGTTTGGTATCCTCAAATTCATGAACAATTACCACCAATACAATTCCGTAGTCGCAATCAAAGAGATATATCATTATCAACAGAGAAATATAATACATTTAATAGTGCAACATTTATGTTACCTATGAAACGTGGAGAGTTAATATTATTCCCAAGTAACCTAACTCATAGTGTTCCTGTTAATAATAGTGAAGAGGAACGTATCAGTTTATCATTCAACTCATGGCCTAAAGGTAATATGGGTGATGAAAGATCATTGACATATCTACCTCTTGATCGCTGTATCTAATGAGTTCGGAGTTATCAAGACCATTACCTGACTTCAAGGGTTTTGGGTATAGGATCGCACAAATAGAAAACAATACGCATTGTAACTATAAGTGTTGGTTTTGCCCTAATGCCTATGACACCCCTGCACCTAAAGCGTGTATGGAACTTTCTACGTTTTATAAAATATTAACAGAGATTAGATCTGTATATACGCCACTTGAATTAAATGATGTATCCTTTGCAACCTACAATGAACCTAACCTTGATGAGGGTTTCAAGGAGAAGTTGATGTTGATGACCTCAATGGGTTTTCAGTATGAACATATTTCTAATGGTAGTATGATTACAACTGAACTTACTGATTTTCTTATTAAGTATCCGCAGAATATTAAACAGTTTCGTTTGAATATTCCAACACTTGATGAAAAAAAATGGAAAGATATTACTGGTTCTTCGGTAAATGTATTGTATAGAATGTTCTATCAACTATCATATCTTTTTGAAAGGGCATCCCAACTTAATTTTGGTATAACTGTTATTGTAAATGGTGATGGTAGTGAATCTCATAAACAAGAGTTTCAAAAGGTCTATCAAAAATTTCAACACACTAAAAATATTAACTTTAGTATGACAGGATTAATTGATCGTGCAGGGACTCTTGAAGGTGCGGAGTGTGAAACACAGAAACTACCATCGGGTGAAATTGATTGGGGAGATCAACCTCTTCAATGTAATGCAGGTTACTTTGATAATCTTTATTTTGGAATCAAGGGAAATGTGTTTTACTGCTGTCACGACTACCATCAAAAATATAGTTGTGGTAATATACACGAAACACCTTTAAAAGAGTTATTAAACTCAGAAAATTATCACACACAAAAACAAAAATTTATGAATGATTTTTGTCGTAAATGTGAACAAGCTAGACCTCTACAAACTGTGAACTGATGACTAATTACAACAATCCTAAAACTACACTTCAAGATACAATTTTTATCGTTAAAAAAATAATTCCTGATAATCTTTGTGACTTTGTTGTTCAAGAAGTAGAAAAAAGAGAGTGGAAACCTCATACTTGGTATAATGCACAATCAGGTTCGTATGGTTCTGAAGAAACAATGGAACTTGATGTTCAAAGCACATCACCAGAATTGCAGCAATTACTTACACCAATTATTATTCAAGCTGGTTCAGCATATAATCAAAATTTTGCCTTTTTAAGTTGTGAAAGAACACGACAAATAATGAATAAGTTTACAACCATCAGGTTCAATCGTTATACACCAGGCCAAATAATGCGTCAACATCACGATCATATTCACTCAATCTTTGATGGTCAAGAAAAAGGTATTCCAGTTTTAAGTTTTATTTTAAATTTTAATGATGATTATGAGGGAGCAAAATTATTCTTTTGGGATGATTATGAGTTAGATTTGGGAAAAGGTGACATTGTGATGTGGCCTTCTAACTTTTTATATCCTCATGGAGTGACAGAGGCTACAAAAGGTAAACGGTATTCCGCAGTGACATGGGCATGGTAGTGTGTTAATATACACTTATTGATACCTGTAAAGTGTTTTTATAGTATGAAACTAACTGGATCTGAAAAACTCGTCTTCATAATATCTTTTATGATGATGATGAACTGGGGTGTTCGTTTAGCACAATCGTTTTTTAATTATGCTTTATTTTAGTCACTCTGGATATGCTTACTCTAAAAAAAGATGTGAGAGCATTGTCAAATGGTTTGTTGAAAGATACTTACCAAATTATAAACTTGCAATTCATGTTGACCACAAAGGATTAGCAAGAGAGCATGTTGTAGGTTGGTGTTGGAACACCGATAGTAACTCAAGACCTCGTGATTTTGAGATTGAGATAGATAATAGACAATGTGCAAAAAGTTACACAGAAACCCTCTTACATGAACTGTGGCACGTTAGACAACATGTCATGGGTGATTTAAAGAAAACAAGTAAAAAGAAGTTTTGGAAGGGCATAGACCACACTAACAAGTGGGATGATGATTATAACAGCCCATGGGAGTGGCAAGCAAGAGAAATGGAAACAGTTCTTTATAATCAGTATCATCGTATTTTCCCCTATAATTAAATTAAGGAGGTCATTTAATGAAAGATCAAGGCAAAATTAAAGTTGATTCACCATTTGAAAAATGGGACAGAGCAAAGAGTTTATTACTAGAATCTTTGTATAAACCTGATGTCGCATTGCGTTCTTGTTCACACAATCAACAATGTTTTCACGAAATGATTTCACTACGAGATCAAACTATTGAGTATGTTAGAAGTCTACCTAATCCACATTAGGTATTAACTCGTAGGCATAAATTTTTATTACGGATTAATTGAAATTTGTTCATTTCCTCACTAAATAGTGATAGAATTAGGGAAGACAAGATGCACTAAAACTTCTTTGCTATTACTATTCTTGGAGAGAAAACCATGCACAATCTCGTATCTTACAATCAACTGGCTGGATGGAATAATATAGATAAGTCCCTTGACAGTTCAGTAGAACAAACGGAGATGGTTAACGACTATTTTAATTGCCTTGTTGAATGTGATCTCAATGATGCTAATTCAAAACGATACTGTCGAAGTATTTTAACAAAATAAACACAGATCCCCGCAAGGGGATTTTTTAATGTTAGGAAACATAAATAAATGTAAATACAACTTAATATATGAATGATAAAAAGGCCGCTAAGACAATTATAAAAAGAGCAAGAGAAAATCCCAATTTGTATTCAAAAGACGAGGTTAGTTATGCAAAAATGATTAAGAAACGAATTAAACAAAGAAAACTTCTTGACAAAAAAGAAGAAGTAGTCTAAAATATTATCATTACAACACATTTTAGATGTCTGATTATAAGGATTACGTTTTTAATCAATTAAATGAAATAATTGATCAAATAATTGAGGAAAAAGAAATTAAATCAAAAGAAACTTATGATGTCTTTTGTGATTCTTTGCAAAAAAATATTAATTATCATCGAGAGTGTATTGACAAGTGCAAGCAATTACTTTTATTAATGAACGCAGGAGAACCAAGAGTTACTTCTTATACTGGTGATGACCAATCCCCCGAAGCTAGACATGCGTGGGATGATTTTTGGAATAGTTTTACCCCCCCAAATTCAAAGGAGAAAGAAGATGATTAATCTTGACGCTAGGTATCACGATTATTTACATAGTAAAAAAAAGATTTGTGTTGATGGAGTGGAGGAAAGTGTCAAGGCTTACGGATATAACTGTGACGGAAGTGATATTATAGGTTATTATATAACTACTAACTGCCATAAATTATATTATGATTTGCAAGAAAATTTTCTTCGCAAAGAGTTAGTATCTGATACCTCTAAAGTGTAACTATGTTAGTTGATTTAAAAAAACAAGAGATTGTGAAAATCTATCAAATTCTTAAAACTAAAAAAGAGGATGATGTGGTAGTTGATTACCTACATGATAGATTTAAAAAGTTAACCAAAATTTGCACTTGCGAGGAAACCTGATGACTGAAAAAGACCCTAAAACTGGATTGTGGAGACATCCCCAACCCATAAATGATACTGAGAAAATGATTGATGATTTTATTGCTGAGTGTGAAAAACAAGCAGCAAAATTAGAGGTCACAGTTGATTATTACATTGCGGAATTTACTTAACTATTATGGAAAAACTTTACAGAATCGAAGAACTCACAACAGAGGGGTGGACACTCTTAGAGGATAAATCTCAAAAACTCACAAAAGAAAAATGTGATGAATTACTGAGAAAATATCTAGATGGTGGTGCAAATCCGAATAGGTTACGAGCAGTCAATGACGTATGAACCAAAAGTAAATGACTATGTTAAGTGGACAACAGCACTAGGCATGGTGCATGAGGGGTGGGTTTATTTTAAAGCACCCCCATCAGAGCATAAAAAGGGGTGGAGAAAACCAGAAAGGTATATCTCAATAGAAATTGCGACAAAACCAAGACGACAATGTGATATATCTACGTTTTTACATAAACGTATTCATGTATGTCTTTGTTGCTATGAGAATAATTGGCATGAATTAACCTATATTAGGAGAAGAGTTAGTAAACAAGATGATTCTGACCCTGATGAAGCAATAAGTTATGGTGCATATAAATCTCAACAATACAGACCGCTTGATATTCAGTAATTGATACCATTAAAATGTTTTAGTAATGAATTATTTGAATTATGGCAGAAGTCCAACTACATGGAAATAACTTTGAAGATCTCAAAATTAGAGAACTCACAGGTTTAAGTAAAAAAGATTACGACTCTTTAAAAGGTAAGGGTGGATATACTTCCGCAATGGATTTGATTGAAGGTCTGATTGTTGATAAAAATTACAGTATCAAAACTGCGAAGGGAAACAAAGTTGATTGTGGAGATATTCTTAGAAGAATGAAAGAAGATAATTATACAATTATTGTAGGTCAATGGTCACAAGATGGATTGCAGAAAATTTTTCATACTGAATACACATTTAATATAAAATCAGAGGATAAGGAAAAATTATGGGGTAATATGAATTATGATGATGTTGTTTCATTCGATAAGTTTATTAAATCAATACCACATGGTAAAGAAGGACAGCAGACAACAAAAGAGGAGAGAGAAATTAGGAAGAATAAAATATCATGTGATAAAGCCCTTATGTCTATTCACCCAAAAGTAGATAGTAAAAATCAAAGAAGAGTTCAATGCTCATTTAAAATATCTGATTTGATAAAGTCAGGTATTGATTATCAAGCAAAAGCAATTAAATTTTCAATAGAGTCACCTTCTCGAACATTTAATAACAAAAACTGATACCTCTAAAGTGTTTCAGTAGTGCGAGAACAAACCAACTTAAGACTTTCAAGGTAGCGGATACCCAAAGGAAAACGCTTTTAAATCGAACTTAAGCAGTTGAGTTTTGTTCTCGCCCACCCAATAAAATCGCACAAAAATTATGACATCATCTGAAGTATTACTTGAATTAAGAGAACTTAAGGAAGCATGGAAAAAACAAAATTTCGTGTTCAACGAAGGTCAACAGATAAGATATGATAATCTTCTTCAAAAACGTAGAGGTTTTGTCAAATCATGGTTTGAAAATGGTCTTGTCTATAAAAAAACCGCATCTAAATAGTATATAAGACATTTAGAGAAGATGAAAACATTTCGGGAGTTTACAACAGAAGTTTATGACCCAGAGGTTCAAGGTCGTTCACAGATCCGCAAGATGGGTCAAGGTGGTCGTATTGGACAGGAGAGGAAAAAAACTGCTCCCGAAAAAAGGAGAATGAAGGCAGCTGGAGGTGGGAAGATGGTTCCAGCTAAAGATTATAAAGATCGCAAAGATATTGGTAAGGACAGAGCAAGATCAGAGAGAGAGCAACAACCAACTCAAACAAGAGGATCTGCAGCCCTTACACCTAGAGAACAACAAAAAAAAGCAAGAGCCGAGAGAATGGCAAGTAAATCGGGTAAGAAAACACCTAGAGAACTTGCGAAAGCGGCACAAAAGTTGTTACAAAAGAAAAAAGAAAAAAAAGTAGATCCAAAATATAAACCAGCAAAAGCAAGTGGATTAACGAGAGCAGAGAGACAGCAGATAAACAGAGCTGGTAAGAGATTAGTAAAAGATATGCAATCAGGTAAAGATAGACCAAGATCAGCATATGAGCCCGGAATGAGTGTTGCAATGAGAGGAAAAGAGTAGATTTAGTATCATAAACTGATACCACCAAATTGTTACTATTGTATATCACCATGGCAAATCTATTGTCATGTGGTATAATATTATTATATTATTGATTATTGATGATTGAATTAAGACCACATCAGAAGAGTGCTTTAGATGCTATGAGTGCATCAGATAAAGGACAGATCATAGTTCCTACTGGTGGTGGTAAAACTATGTGCATGATTGAAGATGTCAAGAGACAATTCAACAGTTCAGTAAATAAAACTGTTGTAGTTGTTGCACCTCGTATATTGCTTGCAAATCAATTATGTTCAGAGTTTTTAGAGCAGAATCTCGATAGTAACTATAATGTTGGTGTAGATGTGATTCATGTTCATAGTGGAGAGACACATTTTTACAGCACAACTAAGACTGATAAGATAAAGAAGTGGTATCACAATAGCACCAAACATATTATTATGTTTACTACATACCATTCACTTCATAGAGTGCAAGAGAGTGGTATTCATGTAGATACAATATACTTTGATGAGTCACATAATGCAGTTCAAAAGAACTTCATTGAAGCAGTTGAGTATTTCTCAATGTATGCAGAGAGATCATACTTCTTTACTGCTACACCAAAACATTCACTTACACCTTTTAAAGTTGGAATGAATGATGTTGACATTTTTGGTCAAGTAATTTGCAATGTTCCTGCACCTAAATTAGTGAAGCAAGGTTATATATTACCACCAAAAGTTGTTATTAACAAGATTGATTTACAAGATGATAGTAGATTTTCATACGAGCAAGATTGCGATTGTGTAATAGAAACTATTGATAATCAAGATGTGGATAAGATTTTAATTTGTGCAAGATCAACAAAACAAATTGTCAATTTAGTTACTCATACATCATTCATTCTTGATTTATATTCTCGTGGATATTCATGGATGATGATTACATCTAAAACTGGTGCAGTTATAGATGGTAAAAAAGTAAACAGAGAGGAGTTTTTCAATACGTTAAATACTTGGGGTAAAGATTCTGATAAAAGATTTGTTGTATTACATCATAGTATATTATCTGAAGGTATCAATGTAAAAGGATTAGAAGCTGCTATGTTTCTAAGGAATATGGATTATATTGGTATATCTCAAACTATTGGTAGAGTGATACGCAAAGGGGACGAGAGTAAAACATTTGGATTGATTTGTGTTCCAGTATATGATAAAGTTGGTATCTCTACTTCTCGTAGAGTTGAAGCAGTTGTCGATACTGTATTCAATCAGGGTCAGCCCGCAATTAGTGTAGTTAGGAATTAAATGAAATACATTTTCAAAATAGACGATTTTCAATTAACCGAAGACGAATATGATCTTTGGTCAGATAATCAATTATCAGTTCAAGAAATTTTGGACGATAGAATATCAAAAGATGAAATTAATATCTATATTGATGTTAAGAACTGATACCTCTAAAATGTTTTAACAATGAATAAGCATTATTATGAAAGTAAAAGAATTACTAAACATTTTGAGTGATGCCAAACCTGATGATAACATCACTTTCTATTACTTGGAAAAAAACACTCTCGCTAATTCTACATTTGAATCATTCTTTGATTGCAACTATGTAGATGTAAATGGAGTTGTTGATTGGGAACTAACAGTTCAAAACACTATGGAATACTTAGAGGAGAACTCAGACAATGATGACAGTTAACATAAACGATTTTGTTACAGATGATGAACTTTCACTTCTATGGAAGATTGCAGAGCGTATAATAAAGGAGGGGCATGTATATAATGACCCAGACTATAAAATCCAATTAAATCTTATTACTGAAACATGGAGGCCTGATGAAAATTGAACTTAACGAAAAAGAACAACAGTATCTTATTGATTCTATGATGTTCTATTCAACATTCATGCAGTATTTTAAAAATGATAATCGAGGGTCATATTCTCGATTAATAAAACAGTATCAATACTGGTATGATAAAGACGATAGAAAAGAATGTCAACAAACATTTGAAAAAGTTTTGAGAGCAGATAAACAAAACTGATACCTCTAAATTGTTCCTACAGTAAGAGTTAATTATTATGACAAACAGAAACAGCGATGCTCTCAATGAGCAAATACTAGAAAATCTAACACCCGAACAACTACAAGAACTTAAAGAGTTGTATGTTGAGAGACTTGTTGATAATATGTCAACAAAAGATTTAGTTCGTTATGTCTTTGACGATATGACACAATATGTTGATAAGCAATCACCTGTTGAGTTTTTTGATGATGCTTACAGTTACTTTGATGACTACTTTGATGAGATAGTCGAGGAAATCAAAGGCGGTCAATCTGTAAACAATTTAAACTAGGAGATCAAAATGAATGAAGAACTTTACACAATTCAAATAACTCGTAGAGAGTTGGGATTAATCAAACATTACTCTCATTTATTATTTGCAAATATTGATGATGATGTTTCATCTGATGGTGGTTCATGCACAGGCAGTTTTCCGATAGAAAAAGATTGGTTCGGTAAAGATGCAATCAGAGGTCTTTATCGTAAAACAAAGAATATTGCAGATACTCATTATAATGATGATGAGGAATTGCAATTAGATAAAAGTTTAAGATACTCTACCAACATGAAATCTACATGGCCTTGGTTACAAAACTGATACCTCTAAAATGTTCTTATAGTATAACACAAAACAACATGATTACAGCATTTTTTACAGGAGTATTCTAATGACAATGACCGCAAAAGAGTTTATGCAAGAAGTTTACGAAATTGCATTTGGACATGAAGCATACTACAGAGGATTTTTTCCAGAGGAAGTTGTCGAGAGACTACAAGATTTTTCAGATGGATCAAATCCAATTCTTATTGAAGATGCTTATAATGAGATAGAAGAATTAAAAACTTCACTTACAGAACTAAGTGATGCAGACCTATTAAATTCCAGACAAGCTCTTATTAATCAAACAAATAGAGTTATGGAAGCATTAAATGAAATAGGAACTGATGAATAATAATATTATTGATACCTCTAAATTGTTCCTTTATTAGATTATGAAATTATGAAAAACACACACCTTGAACACCCCGAAGATTCCATTCTAACTGGTGATCTTACCGCACTTGATTGGATGTCTGAAAAGAACAGTCATATATCAGTCAAGATTGATGGAAGTCCAGCTATCGTATGGGGACGTAACCCTGCAACTGGAAATCAATTTGTTGGAACTAAATCTGTATTCAACAAAAAGTTAATTAAGATATGCGAATCAATCGAGGATATTGATAAGTTTTATAGTGGTGATTTGCGTGACATATTAACAAATTGTTTTGTTAATTTACCTATCACAAAAAACATTTATCAAGGTGATTTCATCGGGTTTGGTGGTAATTATTCTTACACACCTAATACAATTACATATAAGTTTGACCGTATTATATCACAAAGAATAATAATTGCACCACATACTGTTTATGAATCACAAAAAGATTTGCGTGATGCAGTTGCAAACCCTCTTTTAAATAATCTATCATCTACAACAAATGTTTTATTTGTATCACCTGATTGTGGTATAGTTAATGACAATGAGTTAATTAAATTACAGGTTAATTTTGCTAAACAAATGGCAACATTATGTGAGTTCCCAACAGAAAACAAAGTAATTGCACGTTTAAAAAAACAGATTAATACATGTATTCGTGAGGGAATTGAATTAGATGAATTAACACAAGATGCACTTGCTAATGATAACGAAGTTGACTTAAATGTTATTAGATTGTGGAAATTAGTGGAAGCAATTAAGATTCAATTATTCACATATATTCATGTAGATGAGAGTATTGAATGTGAAATAGAGAACCATAATGTTGACCATGAAGGTTATGTAATGACCAACAAATTCGGTTCATTTAAGATTGTAGATCGAGAGGTATTTTCATTCTTAAATTTCAATCTTTCAAAAAATCGTGATACAAACTGATACCTCTAAAATGTTCCTATAGTAAGAATTGAATTATTTTTTCAAAACAATGACTGACGAAATTTTATCACTAGAGTTTGGAAGAACATTTTGGTTAGATGAAGATGGAGAGTTACGTTCTGCACCAACTTTCAAAAATGGTGAAACCGATTATGAAAAGTGGGATTATGTATCAGAGTGGCAAGATCTTGAAGGTATCAATCTTGATGCTTTACTCAACATTCATAAAAATTTAGTTATTAAAAACTATATTGAGACCACTGAAAAGTTTAATTTTAGATACCAAGTTTTAAAAGGAGCATAACATCATGTCATTAAATACACCACATAACGTAACACAAACTGATACCTCTAAAATGTCCTTATAGTATAACACAAAACAACATGATTACAGCATTTTTTACAGGAGTTGTCGTAGCAATTCCAACTTCACTTATTACAATGAAGTTACTAAACAGTTCACTTTTTATCAGTAATGAAGAATTAAGGGAAGCAAACGCTAAAATTAGTCTCATTATTAATAACTTAGATGACTTCAGAGAAGAGAGACTTGCCGATAAAATGGAGAGACTTGGCATAACTGATAAACTTGATAAGAGACTTGAAATAAAAAATTAATACATCAACTGATACCTCTAAACTGTTCCTATAGTATAAGATCAAATTAATTATGAAAAAATCATTTATTGTTGAAGATGTAACAGCAAACTTAGACAAGATCACTTGTTTAACTGATGAAATAATAGAGGGTATTAATTTTAGATGCCTTAATGCTATTGGTGTATGGCATACAGAAGGTAATGATGCAGAAGGAGATTTATGGGATAAAGTTGAAGCATATATTGGTGTTCCTTTAGGTGGTTTAACATACTGTAAAAATCAACCACACAAACTTACTTCTTTTAAGTAAGTGATACCTCTAAATTGTCCCTTATATGTAAGACTTATTAAAAATGCCACTTAAAAAAGAAATTTTTGATCGAATCACTCAAGAACGAGAAACATTTATGAACGAGCAACGAGCAAACGAGGAACTCAATATTGAGTTAGAATATGAGAGAGTCAAGGAGCAACGCTACAAGGCCTTTCAAGAGTGGTTAAACGATTGTCCACTTGTAGTAACTGACTATCAAGATTTTACAACTGAATTTCAAATTACTTTCAATCTGGAGGCTGACTAATGACTATCAACACACCATTTAATGTAACACTAACTGAAGGCCAAATAGGTATTATCTTATGCAGTTTAGAGGATAGTGTTAAAAAAAGTGAGCATATCAGAAGTAAAGACAATATAATATTACAACCATTTGATGAATATTGTCAATCAGTTGACTCTATTTTTGAAATTTTAGAGGGTGTAGTTGATAGGCATTATGATAAGATAGAAAAGGCTCAAAGTAAACAACCAGAAATGGAATGGTAATAATAATTGATACCTTTAAAATGTTCCTATAGTATAAGATCAAATTAATTATGCACAACTTCAAAGAATTTTTAGACTACTGCGAATCATTCTACATGCCTAGTCATCCTGACGTATTATACCCTATTGATGGATTATCTAGGGGAGAGTTAGCACTTGCTACTCTTACATATCTTGATTTATGTTCAGAATGTGAGTCAATCAACTGGGGTGATGGTGATTCCTTAGATCGAGAGAGAGTCAGGGATCAGGTATTTCAAACTAGAGCAGTAAATTCAGTTAGTCTTAATTAATACTAACTGATACCTCTAAAATGTTCCTATAGTATAAGCAAACATCAAAATTATGAAAATGACAAAAGTTGAAGTAGTTGCATCATTCAGAGAATCATGGGCTGACGTTGTTGCATCTGATCCTATGTGGAGAGGAGACAAGATCGCCAAAAGATGTGCATTTAATGATTTTGTTGATATGCTTAACAAAGATGGCATGGTAACAGATCATCAAGCAAACAACTGGAGCAATCCATTTTAATTGACTCAAACTGATACCTCTAAACTGTTCCTATAGTATAAGCAATCAAAAAAATGTCAACATTACATCACGAATCATTATTAGAAACTTGCTTTGATGAAGCAGTCGAAGCATTTTGTTCTCACAATCAGTTAACGCCAGAAATGTTTGCTGAGATAGAGCATCATCAAGGAGTTCAAATAGCATTGGAAAATGCTGCAAACCAAAGATTTGAGGATTTATTACAATGAAAAATGACCAAGAAATTCTAAACAATGTTGAAATTCTAAGCAAATATCATATTGATAGATTCCAACATTTATTAGACAATGATCGAAAAGATGACGCAATTTCAATCATGCAAGAATATGTAAGTAAAGGAGAAGTTGAAGATGACGATTATCAATGGTTATATGTAAATTATCTTTTTAAAAACTGATACCTCTAAAATGTTCCTATAGTAAGCAATCCAATTAAATTATGACCAGAAAAGAATACGAATTAGTTTTCCAAGCATTAAAATCTTATAGATGCTACATGAGCAGAGAAGATGAAGCATTATCTGAAAAAATTCTAGATGATTTATTCTATCCTAGTTTTGATAAACTATCAACTGATGATTTAGTAGCAGATGCAGAGGAAGCACTTAAAAATGAAGTTAAAAGTTTGAATTTTAGATAATTCAAACTGATACCTCTAAACTGTTCCTATAGTATAAGACAAACAAAATTATGACCACACTTGAAACAACTGATCTAAAAACAAGAGTTGCAGAATGGACTCAAACCTATGCAAATGCAATTACTCAAAATTATAGAGAGTATCATCTAAATATGCTCACCAGACAAGGCCACCCATATCCAGAGTATGCGAAGCAGCAGTTAGATGAAATTGACAATGGAACAGCGAACCTAATGAAGTTCAAAGTTAAAACTGGTAAGAGATATTACAAAATTGTCCAGATGGAATTTGACACTTTCCAGAATCGCAACGAATATAGGGAAGGATCAGTTCATGCTTTTGTTGATCGCAATACTGGAGAAGTTTTCAAACCAGCATCATGGGCAGCACCAGCAAAGCATGTAAGATATGATATGAGAATTATTAGAGAGAGAAATTTCTTACATAATCCCTCTAATGTAACATGGGCAGGTGGTTATCTCTACATGAGATAATCACTAATTGATACCTCTAAAATGTTTCTATAGTATAAGATACAATTCACATTATGACTAAAACTCAAACAATCATCAA